>ENA-OUQW01000528-OUQW01000528.1-human-gut-metagenome-genome-assembly--contig:-NODE-528-length-49298-cov-8.253498_pt1 | contig 49298 bp, 70 predicted proteins | sample MGYA00248464_ERZ548849 | MGnify/ENA primary metagenome ERZ548849 (study PRJEB26491, sample SAMN04978193) | human gut metagenome | host: Homo sapiens | study: EMG produced TPA metagenomics assembly of... | reverse complement strand
TTATTATATTAGCTTTAAATTAAGCCTTATAAACTTATTTATTACAATTTTTTTATAATTATTATATAAATTAATTATAAAACTTTTGGTATTTATTAAGCATTATTATTACAACAAATGCTTTTAAATTTTTATAATTATATTAATATATAAGCATTAAATGCATACTTCTTTTTTTAAATATTGCTTTATTATATTAGCTTTAAATTAAGCCTTATAAACTTATTTATTACAATTTTTTTAATAATATAATTTAAAAGCTATTTATTATACAGTTTTAATTTTTAACATTTGATTTATTGATTATTAAGTTAGCTAGTTATTTATTAGCTTTTTTTAAATTAGTTATTTTTATTAGCAGTTAAAAAGGTAACTATTAATTACAAACATGTTTATTTATAATTCTGTTAAATTGATCTATTACTGTTATTTTTGATAATTTTAAGTTTTGAAAGCTTCCTGTAAGCGATTGATTTTTAAAAAGTTGAATATTTATGCATTCGTTTGTTTTTAGAGTGTTTGCAGAAAACTAAAAAAGAAAAAAAGCAGCTTTTAACCTGCTTTTGTTTTTTAAATATTTACTTTTGATTTGATACTAAATAATAGAAAAACCAGAAAAACGCCCATAATATTAGCACTATCGCACCCCCCTTATTTTTTGATGTTCTCTTGCTTTTTGGTTTTCTTTCTCCAAAAATTCCTTAATTTTTTTCAAATTTTCTTTTTGCTCTTTTGTTAAACTTTGATAAAATAACTCATCTATTTTAGCCTTTTTCATTTTAAAACCCCCTTGTAAATTCTGCACTTTCTGTGTCATAACCTAATACTTCAATTTTACCATATTCGCCATCTTCATCAACTTCTACTAAACAATAGCAATCAATAATTATATAATTAGTATTATTATCATAGGTTTTTAATTTATCAATATCATTAATAATATTTAGTTTTTTAAATTCTTTTTTTGTTATTGGTTTGTTATTTTCTTCCGACGCGATAAAGTCATATGTCCTACCTCCCCATTTGAATTCTTCACGATTTTTGAAAATTATTTTTTTCATAAAATTAACCTCCATGCTTTATTTTTTAAAAGCACTTACATTTTACACTTTTTGAATAAATTTGTCAATACATTTAGTACATTATTTTTTATGTAAACGTTTTCATATTGCACAAGATAACCGCAACTAAAACACGCATTTTTTATTAAAATTATCGCTATTTTAAATAGGTAATTTTTGATTAACAACTTGCAAAATGCTATTTTAAGATATTGCCCTACTTTTTGAAATTTTTTGTGCCGTTATCAGAGACTACCAAAAAGGGGTGTATCCTAATTTTGCTGTTGCAAATTTTTAGAACTTTATATTTTAATGCCTTTTTTCAAAAAAATATTATACACTATATTTTTTGATAAAGGGGGTGTGTCATTAATTTAACTCAGTAAATTTTTTAGCATTAAGAAAATATCAGTGTTTAAATCAATTGTATTTTAATAAATTAGCCTAAATTTAGGCTATTTTTCAAATTTTCTATTTCAAAGTGATAAATTATCAATGGTATAGTGGTTAAAATCAAAATAATGCACTTTTTTGGGCTTGATAAAATAAAACAAAAAAGCAAACCGTTTCCAGCTTGCTTTAATAGGGGAATAATGGTTTTTATAAAGAAACCAAAAAAACTTGTATCAAAAAAAGGAGGTGTTTTTATGTCAATCAACAAAAACACTTGTATTATACCACCATAACATATGTTTGTCAAGTAAAAAAATAAAAAGTTTGACCGCTAGTAAATCAAACTTTTATTGTAAACAAATAAATATTTCTTTTTGCTATTAAATTATAATTATTGGGGGTTAAATTTAAAAACTAACTAACTAATAATAGAAAAGGATACATGACATCTCACTAGCAAAGATGAAATTATGAAAACAACTCCGCCTTTCTTTAGGAAAATTTGTTTATTTGGCTCTGTGTAAAGGTAGGGGAAAAAATGATACAGAGTAGCGGTTGCGTTCAAAAATAAATTTTAAATTGCTTTAGCTGTTTTGTTTCTACTTGGTAAACCAAGTTTTTTTGCCATATTTATAATTGTTGGTTTTGTTAAATTATACTTATTTTGAATATCTATATATTTCATACCTGATATATAATCAGTTTTGAAATTGTCAATTTCTTCTTGATTAGTGATTTTTTCTTTTGCACCAAATTTCACACCATTTTGTAATGCTATGTCGATGCCCTCACGTTGTCGTTGCTTGATATTATTTCTTTCAGTTTCTGCAACATAACTTAATAATTGTAATACTATATCACTTATAAACTTACCTGTTAAGTTTTCTTTTTTATCTCTAGTATCAAGTAGTGGCATATCAATTACAACTATATCAGCTTTAATACTTTTTGTAATTTTAGTCCATTCTGCAATGATTAGATCATAATTTCTTCCTAAACGATCAATTGATTTAATTACTAATACATCGCCTTGTTTAAGTTCTTCCAACATTAATTGATAATTCTTTCTTTCAAAATCTTTGCCACTTTGTTTGTCGGCAAATATTAAACAATCTTTTGAATTAATACCATTTTCATTGCACCACTTTTCAAACGCTTCTTCTTGCCGTGCAAGATTTTGTTCTTTTGAACTTACTCTTTGATAACTATAAATCATATTCTATCACTCCAATCACGCACTCTCTTTCAAAAAGTACACCACCATTTTACACCTATTTTATTTATTTGTCAATACTTTTACTCTTTTTTTTCGTTATTTTCTATTAAAATTTGTGAAAAACCAAACGTACTTAACTTCTTTTGTGCATCTTCAGTGCTTACTATGATTTCTTTCTTGCCATCTCTTGAAGTATCTTTTTCAAACGTAACACCAAAACCACCATTTTGCTTTTTGTATCGATTTGTTCTGTCAATCGATGAACCATCTTTAATTTTGTTTTCTGCACTTGAGATTCTATCAGAAAGCAACATACTTTCAATATCTAAAAATAAATCGCCTACTTCATCATTACCGTTTAAATTCATATTACTATTTGCATCATCAATATACATATTATAAGTACTATAACTTATTTGTAATATTTTACATACCATATATCTATCATAAATAAATGGCAACATTGTTTCTTCAGTGATATATTGTTGCAATTCTAAAATTAGCATATATCTTGCTTGCATATGTTGAATACCTTTTTTCTTGTCAAAATAATATTCATCTGCTTCTTTAGTTGACATAATTTTGTTAGTTTTCGGGTTGCCTAAAATAAATCTTAACTTGGTATTAATCATTTGCATGTATTTGCCGTCATTTAAAGTTTTAGGTTTTACTAACGCATCGTTTTCTTCATAAACTTTTTTTATTTCTTCTAAAGTACTTTGTAATTCTTGTTTAATCTTTTCTATCTGCATTTTCTCCATCCTCAATTGTTGCCCTTGTATCGTATATATTTACCCATAGCAAACGTTGCCCACAAGTAGGGCAATAAAAATAGCTTTTTGTAATCATATTACAACATTTAGGGCAAAAATATAATTTCCCATTTGCAAATTCTTTATAAGTGAAATTGCTAAAATCTACCAACATTGGTGTTTCTTTCGCTTTTAATCTTTGAAATTCATATTCAAAAATATCAAAATCATAATAAACTGGCAGTTCTGCTGTGCCTATGCCTACAATTCTATTAAATTCACGATGTTCTTGTTCACGATTAATTCTAGATACTTGCTCTCTAGTTCGTTGTAATGTATCTTGAATACCCTTTACGTTTTCTTTATAAGTTCTATATTCTTTCCAATTATTCATATTCCCTTTTACCTAAAAACTTGTTTAATTCTTCTCTATTCATCGTTTTCTCCTTTCTCCTTTTTTTAATAATTTAGTGCTTTCACAATTTATTCCTCAATATCAAAGTAATATTTTTAAATTTAGTCTTCATACTCTATTTTAAATTCTTTATCTCTAAAAACGTATAATAAATTATTTTTATTTGATTGCTCTATTAAAAATTCTGCTACTAATAACTCAGGTCTTTCAAACGCAAGATATATGCCAGTATCAACCAAATACATATAATGACTTTCCCCCTTCTCTATGTGTAAATACAGTCCTACTTTAGGATCATCAAAATTACCATACTTTATTATAATTTCTTTCTCGTTTTCCTCATCAAACTTAATATCAGTTATATCATTTAATTTTAAATAACATGTACTATGGTATGAACTTTCATATAATGCAGTTATCATAACATATCTAAAAGCTTGCCTTTTAGAATTACCTTTGCCAAAGGCTAAATTAATAGCTGTTATATATGTTGTTAAATCTTGATAAAGCTGGCTCCCAACTTTTTTTATCCTATCAGTAATTTTTTCTATTTTTTCATCTTCATATATACTCATCTTTAATAATTATACCTCCTCAACATCAAAATAGTACTTCTTTAGATTTTCTTCGCCTATAGTTGAGATTGCGTTCTCACAATCTTCTCGAGTTTTAAAAAATACGTTAAAGGGTAATGGATTTAAACTATAGCAAAAGTCGCTAATTATTTCTCCGTCATCTTTATTATAAACAATCATATAATGGCGGTCATCATTTTCATTAAACTTAATATTTGATAACTCTCTTAATTTATTAATAATTTTTATTTTTTCAAGCATATGTTGTGCTTCTTCTTCAGTCTCGAAAACATTGCCTAAAAGTAATCTACCTGCATCTGTATTATTTTCAGCAACAAAATTATCAAAATCAATCGTACCTCTTGTGCTTATAGTATAATATTTCTCACCATATTGAGGTTCCCATACTTGAGTTAACTTTCCAGTCAATTCCCAATCATCAGCCATAATATCTTGTACCAGACCTCTAAAAAATGTGGTTGGTTTTTTAGGTTTTGAGTTTTCATAATATATAAAATCAATTTTTGAAGTTGAAAGTCCAATCGATATATCTAAATCCCACCCTTTTCTTCTAATTAAACCACCTTTTTCTAAATATTCTTTACTAATTTCAGTTATTTTCATTATTTATTCTACCTTTCCAACTTTCCAAAAAAATATTTATTTTCTTTATACTCAATCCTTAATTCATCAATATTCAAACCACCTACTCTGTACTTAATTATATTATCAACTACACTACCTTTAAATGGCTTTCTTGCGACAATTATAGGTTCGTATGCAGGTTTCAAACATGTCCCCCAACCTTGCCATTTGTTTTGAGCTATGCGTTCTTCAAATTTTGGTTTCATAGCTTTAAAATCATAACATATATTTTGATTGTTCACACCATCAGTTCTAATGTTTCCTGTTCTATTGTCAACGCCATTTTTCTTGTCTATTGCTAATCCAATATTACATGACTTTGGAAAGCCAGTGCCATATAAATACATAACACAATCTCTTATTTCAAAGCCTGCATCTTCAATAGCACAAGCAATTCGATGATAAGTTCTCGAACCACCAAAAGCCAACAAATAGCCCCCTGGTTTTAAAACTTTTAAACAATTCTCCCACGTTTCTTTCTTAAATGCAATACCTGTGCTATCCCAACTTTTATTCATAAAGCCTAATTCATATGGTGGGTCGCAAACAATTGCATCAATGCTTTCAGGCTTAATCACTTGCAACATATCAAGCATATCGCCGTTATATATTTTATAACTATCATTTTCACTATATAATTTCATTTTAGTATTTACTCCTTATTTTTGAAAAAATCTTCTAAATCTTTTAAACTTTCGCTAGTTGGTTCTACGTATTTTGGCTGTTGTTTGCTAGGCTCTTGATACCAACTTGGCAATGTTTTTTTCTTTTGTATTTCGTTTAAATAACCCTCAAATTTTGTGCCAAACAATGTTTCTGGTCGCAAATATTTCGACATTTTTGTATCTTTCAACCAATCATTGCATTTTTTATCAATAACAGTTTTAAAGTCTTCAAGGGTAAACCCCTCATTTAGTCTTGCATTAATAAGCGTTTGAGTTTTACTACTTTTAGCTGAATATCTCGCACCTATTTTCTCGTTAAGATAATCAACAATTTCAACATATACTTCTTTTTTTATTTTTATTTTTTTATTTTTATTTATTATATTATTATATATATGAGGTTCTTCATTTTTTCCAGTACTAGTTCTGAAGTTTTTCAAGTTCTTGCCCTCAAAAATTTTGAATACTTCTTCTTCACATATTCTAATAAATCTTTTAGCTGGCATACCTTTAATTTTTATTTCAATAATTCCAAGATCGCATAATTTATTTAAGTATTTACGCTGTTGATAATCTGATAACGTTGTATTTTCTTCTATGTTTTCAACTGTTGAATAAAAAAAGCCATCTTCTAATCTTCCTTGTTTTTCCCAAAAATCATATTCGCTACATAATTCTCCAAGTAAAATTGCTTCTTCTAACCCCAAAGCGTGCATTAATTCTTTGTTTACAACAATAAAATTTCTAGTTGCAATAAATTGTAAAATACTCATATTTCTACCTACTTTCTTATTGATTATCCTTTATATCAAAGTAATATTTTTTAAATCCCGCTCTCCTATTGCTTTAATTGCGTTTTCACAACTTTCTTTGCTTCTAAAATAAATACTAAATGGTAAATACTTGTCATTTATGTCACTTGCAACACTTACTTTTTCTTCTTTGCAATCATAAAAAATAAAATATTTGTAGTCATTATCTTTCCAATCTAAACTATTACTTGCTAAATTCTCTAAACGTTTAATAATACTTAACTTTTTAGCTACAAATTTTGCTTCCTCTTCATTTTTAAAATAATTACCAAATTTTATTTGGCTATTATCTCTTGAGGAAGTTTCATCATATGAACGGTATGTTGCATAACCACATTCATCCAAATAATAAATTTTTTCATCATCTTTAGGAAAAATTACGCCTTCACTTGGTTTATATATTTCCCAATGGGTTGCGTGTATATCACGATGACTAAACTCATATTGCTTGTAAGGGCTATTATCTTCGTAATATTGATAAATACCAATATTGCTTCTAATACCAATATAATCGTTTTCTTGCCATGTGCTTAATCTAACCTTTTCACCTTTTTCAAGGCATTCTAGCATTTCATTAAAATTCATATATTTCTTTTCTTTACTCATAGTTTTAATCCTCTACATCAAAATAATACTTTTTCAAATTTTCTTCGCCTATAGTGTCGATTGCTTTTTGACAATCTTCTCTAGTTTTAAAACATACTTCAAAGGGACTTAATTTGCAAAAATTAGTTTCACTGCAAAGAATTCTATTTTCTCGAAAATTGTAATATATAAAGTATTTACCTTTATTTTCACTGAACTTAATATTTGATAATTCTTGTAATTTATTAATAATTTTAATTTTTTCAAGCATATGCTCGGCTTCTTCTCTGGTTTGAAAAGCATTGTTAAAAAGTACTTTAGCATTATCACTAGGTAAGAGTGATAGAAAAGTGCCAGATATTACTCTACCTGATTCAGTTATATAAAAAATGATATCACCTTCTTTAGGCTTCCAGCTTTTATTATTTTCTTTTTCTTCATAAATCTTCCAATCTTCTGCAATTATATCTTCATAAATCCACACAAACTCATCATAATATTTGCCATCTTGATAAAACTCACATTTGTCCTTTTTTTGGTCGTACATAATAAAATCGATAGCACAAGAGCCGCCAAGTTTTCCCCATTTTTCTCGTGTTACTTTCTCACCTTTTTTTAATTCTTCTAAAATTTCTGTAAATTTCATTTTTTCTATTCTCCTTTTTTCGTTTAAAATTAAAAGCACTCTAATCAATGGTGTGCAACCCATATCATAAAGTGCCTTTCAGTCGGTAATATGTCGTTAATAGTACTTGCACATACTACCAACTATGTTTTTCGTGGCTCATGACTTCCACACTAATATTATATCACAATTTATATATTAATTGCAAATTATATACTAATTAAAAAATTGTTTAAATATTGCCATTAACACATTTACAACAATTGAATTACCAGCTTGTTTGTAAAGTTGTGTATTTGAATTTATTTTTTCTGCTTTATCAAAATCATCATCGCTAAAGCCCATAAGTCGCCAACATTCTTTTGGAGTAAGTTTACGAATACGTAAATCATTTTTATCAACTGTTGATGTAACAGTACCATGATTTTCCATAACAGTTGGAGCAATACCATTATTATCTACTATTCTTGCTGCATTATGTTCACTTGGTGAGTAATTACCTAAAACTACAACACCCACATCATTGCAATTGCATTTAATTGTTTGAATCATATTTTTTTGAACTACACCTCTTTTTTGATGTGGTCTATCAATGTAAATTCCATCTCCCTCATAAGCTTCTACATAACCTTTTTGAGTTGCTTCTTTGACTAAAATGTAATTATCTGGTGGTCTATTGCCTGCAGCACAAGTAATTGTGCTGGCAATTTCTTTGTTTGTATCAAAATTTCTCATAAAAACCTTTTTTCTACCACCATTCATAGCTAAAGGGTTTGTCAAATACTTAATCATTTTATCACTTAAAAAGTATTTATCATCAACTTTTTCTTCCAACATATCTTCCAAACGCAATTTTAATTTTATTGGTTGTGGAAATGTATAATCACAATTTGAATTTAGTAAACTAATCATATAACAACGATCACGATTTTGTGGAATGCCATAATTTTTTGCATTCAAATCTTTCCAATAGTTTTTATAACCTAAACTTTCTAAAAACAATAGCCATTTTTCAAAATCTTTAATATTTTCACTACTATGAACCATTGGCACATTTTCCATTAGCAAAATTTGTGGTAGTTCATTACATTCTTTTAGCAATCTTTCAACTTCCCATAATAAGCTGCTTCTTGTTCCTGTACCTTTCTCCATCCCTTTACCTTTGCCAGCTAAAGATAAGTCTTGGCAAGGAAAAGAATAAGTTAATATATAAGTATATAAATCAGTATTTGTAATATTTAAATCATTAGCACTAATTTTAGTAATATCTGTAGGTTCAAAATTTGTTCCGTGAATAACATTGTAGGTTTTGACAACTTGTGGTTCAATTTCACAAACAAAATGATGTTCAAAATCAACATTAAGATTTTTAAGTGCTTTTGCTTGGCTACCTATTCCTGCAAATAATTCAATAAGTCTTATAGGTTTTGTAATCTTATATTGATTATCTGCAAAATCAAATAAGCTTATATCTTTTTTAATGTTAAATTTAGCCATAAATTATACCATTTTTCTTACAGGCAAAATTAAAAATTCATCATTTACAATTGCAGGTTTAGTTGGATTATCTTGTGAAAAGTTAAGTTTGACATTTTTCTTATCGCTGATAAAACTTAAAACAAGTTTCAACATTGTCGAACTATACCAAAATTCATTTTCAAATTTGAAGTCAAAAATACCCTCAAATTCAGAATTTACAAACGTGGTGCTAGTATTTATACAAAATTTATCTAAAGTTAAGCCAATCAACGAATTTGAGCCTGATAATGCAAAAATATTGTATATCGGTTCAAGGTTTAGCGTTGTTGTATCAAAATTCTTAATAGAATTGTAAATATTTTCAAGATTAGGGTATGTTCCATTTAGCAATCTTCCAACGTAAGTTAAGCCATTTTCATTTTTGTGCCAAATTTTCATTCCATCAGTTTCAAGTTTAATATTGCCTTTTAATTCTTTTAAAATATTTATAAATGAGTTGTTAATAACTAAATTAACTGAAGTATCTTCGCAAGGTGTTTTATAAGCACTAAAACTATCAGTCGCCATAATCCAACCATTTCTAACACAAACACCATTTAAAACCGCTCTTACACCTTTTTTGTCAGAAAAAGCACTTGCTATTTTTAATTTATCAACATTAATTGTAAAACTACTAATTACTTCGCTTAAATCTAATTGAGGTTTATTATCAATACTTAAAGTATTAATATTAGCTTTTAATTTAGGCTCATCTATTTTAACTTCTAAAATTGTACCATTTAACTTTGCTTTAACTTTTGATTTGTCATTTGCCATTTCAATAAATTTGCAAAGTTTTTCCATTTCTTCTTGATTTAAACAAAAATTTCCTAATATATCGGTTTTGCTTAAAACAAAAGTTTCTTTATCTTTATCGTGTTGTAACAAATTATCATCTTCAAAGTAATTCATAAACATTGGTTTATTTATCATCATCATTTTCGTTCTCTCTTTCTTTTTCCATTTCAGATTTTAAATTATTAAGTAAGTCCTCAAGACTACCATTAATTAATGTTTCTTTTATTGAGTCTTTATAAACCTTGTATAAAACCTCACTAAATATTTTAGCAAAGATTTTTTCTCTGCCTTTAGTTTCGCCAAACGAATACGCAACTCTTATAATTACTAATACAACAATAATTATAATTGGTATTAATATTTTTAACATACTTTTATTCCCCCTTTTTTATTTCCATTCAAAAATATTGTGTTTATCTCGCACAACTATATTGATTGTGTTTGCAGAATTTCTGTTTTGTTTTATTTCTTCGATTTTTAAAACTGAATAATTTTTGTAATTATCGTGTTCCAAATCGATTAATAAATTTTTTGCTCTTAAGCATGAATAAACTTTTTTGTAGTATTTATTATTAACTTTGACAAATACATTCACGATTAAATTTGGGTCAATATATTTCTTAACAAATTGTTTTAAACGCATTATTAATTATTTTCAATTAAAACTCGATAAATTATATTATCTCTTACAAGATTATATATAATATCAAAGTTTGTAATTTTCTCATCAAAGATACAAGTATCTTCAATATCTTTCATATTGGCTACGTATGTATCTCTTTCATATGGTAATTCAAATTTTTCTAAATCAAGCATTACCTTATCTTCGTTTGTAACGATCAACTTAAGAATTAAGTCGCTTTCGTTAACAACATATTGATATGACCCAGTATCCATCGTTGTGTACTTTGTATAATATGATTTAAAGCTATGTTCAAAACCATATTTTTCAAGCAATTTAAGTTTTTTCTCTTTAACTTTGTAAACTATCTTGCAACCCTTGCCATTTGCCTCTTTAATCCAATTTTTAAGAATTGGTTCGTAAGGCGAATTAACATTTTTGGCTATTACATAGTAAAGCAATTGCCTAGACATCCCTAATTTTTTTGCAAGTTGTGATTTTGTTTGTGGTGCAATTCCTAATTTTTTGTTTCTTTTAAAAACATTTTCCATTTGTTCTTTTTCTTCTTGTGTTAACATTTTTAATTTCCTTTCGCTTTCGCCATATTGTATTGTGCGGTTTCATAACTCAATTCACTTTGTAATTTTTGAATCATAATACCTAAATAGTAAGTACAATTTCTTAATGCATAATGTATTTCTGTTTGCTTACTACCTTCAAAATAATCTTCTAGCAAATCATCATTGTATAAATCGTTGCCTTTGATTTCTTCGTTTAATTGATTTATCTCAAATATTCTTGCTTTGAGATATTCAATTTTTTCTTTTCGTTCTTTAATGCTTATCATTCACTATTTACCTCTTTCTGCATGTCTCAAACACACACCACCATTTTACACCTTTTAAAAATATTTGTCAAGTACTTTGAATTAGTAAAATGAAATAAATTAAAAAAACACCATCAATTTGACAGTGTTTTTCTTTTGTTAGTTCCTAAAATGGCATATTGTCCATACCTACATCAAAACTTGTTGGGTCATCGACTTGTTCAACTGATGTATCTAAATTGTCTACATCTTGTTGCTTTTTCTCAAACTTTCTAGCTTCTATTGTAACAACTGTTTGTTTGTAAACTCTACCATTATATGTTGAACTATTTGAGGATATAGCCAAAATTTTATCAATTCTAATCACATCTTTTTCTCGTAAGTCCTCAATTGGGTTCTTAATAAATATTGTGTAATAGCCTAAATTAACATATTTCTTAAGCTCGTTATCATACTTTGTATCACTAAACATAAAAAGTTGCCATTTATAGTTTTGTTTGCTTACACCTTGTCTCAATTTGTAAACTTGTATCAAATTACCAACTGATAAACCTTTATTTTTCTTAACCATTTACTTTTCAACTCCTTCAGTTAAAATTTCTATTATTCTATCGGCACATTCGCTTTTTTTACAAAAGTCAAAAATTGCTCCATACTCGTTTTGCATTGTTGTAAGTATCTTTACAAGTTGTTTACCACTTGTTGGTGGTTGTTTTGGGTATGGTTTGCCTGTTCTTCTTGCTCGATTTCTTTGAATAGCCCACGTTTTAATTCGTGGGTTTTCCCATTTGTTTAAATCTTCAATGCATTTAACATTTTCTTCATTTACGATTAATATATGTAAGGTCGCACCCATTTCCTTTGCACCAATAAGTTCATTTCTAAATCTTACGTGTTGTTGGGTAACATTACCTACAATCTCTTGTATACAATATTTAGTGTCAATAAGCACTGACAAATTAGGTGGCATACAATAATCACCATAAGTCATAGGTTTGTCATCTTTAATCTTATAGCCTCTCGTTTTAAATTCTTCTTTTAGCCAATCCCATTGCTTGCCTTTTTGTCTAGTGTCACACCAAATAATGCGTTCTTTTAATTCCATATTTAAAACCCCATATCTTCAAAATCTGCTTCATTAAATGTAAATAGGTCTTCCTCTATCAATTCAACTTCTTGTTCTTCATTTTCTTTTTTATTAAAATTTTGTTTATTAAGTTCTACAAAGCATTTTTCTGAAATATCTTTAAGTTCAATTTTTTTCGTTTTTATAAAATCATCGACAATTTCTTTTGCTTGCCACATTTTTATAAATATATCACTTTTATCTACTTGATAAACAGCACTAATGCCTTTTACGTTTTGCAATGTTGTTGGTTTTAAACCTCTAAAAATTTCATTTTCAGTTTGTTCGTCAAAGAAAACCCATTGCATTATAAAGGTTTTGTAGCCACTCAAGTATGCGTATAACATAGCTTGATAAATTTCATCTAATGGTTTTGTTTGCTTGATAATTGAGTATTTACTCATTGATTTACTTTTAACTTCAACTAGTGTTCTTTCAACAGGCAAATCAATATCAATTACACCACTAAAGTTTTTATTGGTTGGAAAATTTGTATATTTTATAATTTTAGAATCATAAGTAATGCAGGTTTTTCCTCTTTGCTCTAACCATCTTTTCACTAATTTTTCTGCAAATTCTCCACGTTTTTGATAAATATCAGCAACAGTTCTATGAAGAATATTAAACATATACAATAAAGCATCGCCCTTTAGAGTAAATTTATTTAAGCCTAGCAATTCAACAAAAGAATGTCCTGAAATTCTCTTTGGTTCAATCTTAACATTATCAGTAGGTTCAAAAATAACATAACCATCTTCAATTTTCATATTTACTTCTCCTTTGCAAAAGTAGTATGTATTCCAAAAATGCGTTCAAATTCTTCACACGTTTTTTTATGACTAATCAAAAATTCACTAGCATGTAATAAAACAATTTCTTTGCATTTCGATAAATCCATCATTTTTAAATGTTTAATACAATTTGCTTTTGACATATGCGTTGATATTTGCCTTATATATTTTTTTCTTTTATCATCTTCAACACCACTATCTAAAATGCTTTGTACTTCTTTATCATCATAATTACATTCAATGTAAACTTTATCAAATTTAAAATTAGATACGTTTTGCTCCATTAATGAAAAATCAGTTCCAAAAAATATGCAACTATTTTTATCTAAAAAAACATAAGCATAATTGTCTACCATTCCGTGATTGACTAAAATTGGTATTATTTTTATTGTATTAATTTTAAAGGGTTTTTTAGGTTCTACATATTTTATATTCTTGTAATGATTATATACATTTATATTAGAATACACATCTACGTATTGACTTACATAATCAATGCTCGTCGCATGATCATTGTGAATGTGGGTAACAAGGCATCCATCCACATCTAAAAGAGTGATGCCTTGCTCCACTAATAATTTGCGTATATTTTTTTCGTTCAAGCCACATTCTAATAAAATATTAGTATTTTCATTTTTAACTAAATACATATTGCCCTTGCTAGAAGAGGCGAACGCATAAATATCAAGCATTTTAATTTTCATCCTCGTACGCAACGTCTATTACATCTTCAGTTGCAACCTTTTTATCAATTTCTTCATTAACTTTGTCAACATTGTCGTATTTCGTTTCTTTGTTAAAATCCATTTCTTCACTTTCCTCAAGAATTTTTAAGTCGCCACCTTTAATAACATCTTCAGGGTATTTCATAAAAGGTCTAATTTGTTCGCTATTAAACATTTCCCAAGTAACAGTCTTTTTTACCATTTTAACTGTGTCGGCATTCCAAACACTCTTATCTTGTGATGAACTAGCGTTATATGCTCTTTCAATTCTGTTACGATCAATTTCAACATAAATTTGTGTCAAATCTAAAGGTTTTTCAGGATTGATAGAAACAAAAGCAATTTTATAAGCACCTATAATATTTTCATATTTATTTCTGTCAATATCTTTATTTCGTTTATGTGAAATAATAGTTGTTAAACCAGTTTTAAAATCTTCTTCTTTTTCTATTTCATCACCAATACAAATTACTTCAGTTTTAAAGCGTACAATAGGGTAAGCAAAATACATAGTCATTAATTTTTCGCATACTTGATATTGTGGTTTAATAAATATATCTTTTTTAGGATTATACTTATTATTACGAATATCTATATATAATTTATCTTCACCTGTTATACCAAGTTTACACCAATGTTTTACTTGTTCTGCATAACCACAACCTCGTAAATCAATATCATTCCAAGTTATTCCATCTTTATTTGTAACAATAGCTCTATTTGTTAGAGTAATTATATTTATTGCGGTAGTCTTTTCTCTTTCGCTTAATACTTCGCCACCAACAGATGCATAGTTAGTGACCATATTTAAAATAGTTTCAGTCATTGAAATAGGTTGCTTTTTAACTTCTTGAATAGTATTTTCCATATTAATTATTCTCCTTTAACTTCGATTTCTTTATTATCTGTAACTTTTGTACAAATTATTTGTGAATTAGTTTTGCCTAAAATAGTTTTGAACGTTTCTTTGTCAACATCAGCAAATTTGTCAAAAATAATTGGCAAATCTTCAACACCTAAATGTTTTTTGATATTTTCAATAATTTCAATTCCTAATAAATATTTAAAGCCATCGTTAACACCAGTAAATTCAACGCCATTTAATTTTGTATAGCAAACATCTTTAAAACTACCTGTGTTTTCGTTTTCTTCAATTAGTTCAATATCGATTTGTGGGAATACTTCTTTTACTTTGCTAACAAGATTATTTAGTTTAGTTGCTTTAAAATCTTTGATTAAGTCAATGTTTGATTCACAAACGTATTTTTGTTGCTTGCAATTTTTTAATTGTTGTTTTAATTCTTCAATTTCTTTGCTTGCTTGAATGCTAACCGCTAATTTTTCCATTTGAGTTGAAATTTCACCAATTTTCGCATTTTTATTACTATTGAAAGTATTTATTGCTAATTGATATTCATCCTCTAATTTAGCCTTTTCTTGACTTAATTTCTTTGCTTCTTCGTTGTTTTCTTTTTGAACGCTTAATTCTTCTAAACGTGTTGTCAAGTCAACATATTCTTTTGAAGTCTTTTCAAATTCTTTGTCGTAAATCTCAATCTTTTCTTCATATGAACTAATCATTACTTTTGAACCAGAGATACCTTGTTTTGCACCCTCAATTTGTGCTTTTAAAATTTCGACTTCTTTTTCAATATTTTCTTTGAATTCTGTTTCTTCATCTTTATTGATAACACCACCACAATAAGGGCAAACCTTTTCAGTAACCTTTTCTTTTTGTTTTTCTTCGATTAAACTAGTGTATTCTTCTTGCTCTTCAGTTAATTGTTGAATGTAACGTTTGCTATCTTCAATATTACTCTTCATATTGTCGATTTGATATTTCAACTCATTACCTTTTTTGATTAAAGTATTAATTTGTTGGTTAACATTGACAATTTCAAGTAATACGTTTTGTTGACTTTGTGATATTCTTGTGTCTAAATCTTTAATCTTTGCTTGATAGTTTTGATTATCAAAAGTTGAATTTAATAATTCTTTTCTTTCTTGATTTAACTTTTCGTATGCTTCAATATCTTCAGGTTTTACTAATTCTTGCTTTTTAACAATTTTTGTTTGAATTTCTTCAATTTTTGCATCAGCTTGCTTAATAATAGTACTATATTTATTTAATAATTTACCATACTCATATTTTAATACTTGCATATCAGTTCTAACTGGTGCATATTTTTGCTCTAAAATTAACTCATCATCGCTCTTAATTTTGATACATTTTTCAATAAATTTTCTTGCTACTTTATAATCAATATTTCCAAAATAATCATAGTCAATTAAGAAACGTAAGAAATTAAAGTCTTTTACTTCAAAGTTTCTATCAAATTTGATTTTATCTCGTATGAAAGAAAAATATTCTTCTTTTTTGAATTTCGCACCATTAATGAAAAAGTTGTTATCAGTTCTTGAGTATTTCACGTTACCATCTTTGTCCTCAACCCAAATATCTTTATATTTTCTTTCTAACACTAAATTATTATCAAACGTGATTTTTACACCTATTGGTAATCTTAAATCATTCTTGTTTCGATTATCTGGATCGCTTTTGCCATAAACAATAGTTTCGCCGCAAAGCACCCATAAAACACTATCGATAAGTGTTGTTTTGCCTAACCCATTCGCACCTACAAAAACGTTGTACTTTGGTTTCAAATCAAAAGTTTTGTTGCTAACATTTCTAAAATTTTCAATCACAATTTCCGTTATTCTCATTTTACATAACTCTCCCTTTCTTCTTGAATTTTTGTGTTGATTTTGTGCCATACATTGTAAACAATATCAATGGCAGTTTCTTTGCGTGCATTTCTAATTGTACAAACATATCGCATTTGTCTTTGCACACTAAAATCTTTAATAGCATACTTATAAGCAATAAATGGCGTTAATTCGGCAATCGTTGTTCGTGAATATTTACGCTTAATTAACGCTAAAGTTATAATATCGCTAACATATTTAAAGCCTTTTAATCGACAGTCTAGCCCTAATTTCATTAGTTCATTGTTAACCATACCTTGCAAAGTCTTGTTGCGTTCCAAAGCCATAAATTCTTCACTAAATCTTGATTGGTTTTGCATTTGCTTTTTCTCCTTTCTGTGCTAATCACACGCTAATATTATACCACAAAGACATAAAAAAGACAAGAAAAAGACAACAAAAAAGGTGGTATTTTTGAAATATACCACCTTAAATTTTAATACTTTATTACCCAAAAATCGGTAACAATCTCGTTAGAACAATCCCATATGTCGTAAATTGTTCCTTTTACACTTGTAGTTAAATGACCCTCAATCCTTAATAAAAGAATTTCGTTACAAAACTTATCGGCTATTTCTTCAACTGTTCGATTATTGCCATAGTAATGTGGTAATTCCAAGTCAATGTCTAGCAATTTTTCATAACAACACACACATAAATCATCACATCTATAATGTATTGCATTTTGATGTAATAATTTAACTACATCATAATAATTTATATTTAATGCCGTTGAAATAGCTCTTATAACACAATCTGGTATTTTATACCCATTTGGATTCCTATTAAAGTATTTGTAAGCCATTTAAACCACCTCTTTAATCTTCTTCACCCATTACAATGTCATACATGTAAATGCATACTTTTTCGCTTGGGCTAACTTCGATGTCATCATCTTCCAACCACTTTTTAGCCATTGCAACATAAGTGTAATAATCATTTGCAATTTCAGGATAATCACTAATATGCATTAGATAAATTGTGTAAAATTCTTCTTCATCATATTTGTCAAAAGATACACCCATTTTCTTTGCTTGCTCGATTATTTCTTCTTTTGGAATGTTGAATCTATCTTTTCGTTTTAACTTATCAGCCCATTTGCGTAAGTCTTTACGATATTCACCCATTAAGTCTTCGGTTGCATAATCATCCATATATCGACCACGTTGTCTAGTGTATTCACCGCCCATATCATATGGCGTATAGTATCGTTCGGCATCATATCTGCTATCATATCTATAATCTCGTTCTGGATAAGCATAATCGTAACCCATTGATCTATCTCTACGTGATTTTGAACTGACAACATAGCCACCTCTACTTCCATATGGGTTTCTTCCATCTCTACGTGTTCTTCTTTCTAACATATCTCGCATTCTTGTTCTCATATTAGCCAGCCACCTTATCTACATTAAATAATACATTTGTGTATGAACCTTCTACACCACTACCAACTAAAGTAAGTGTTTTTGGTGCAACTGTCCAATTACCTAAAACACATTCATTATCTACTTTAATATAATAATCAATCATTAAAGTTCTTAATTCTGTATTAGCAGTTGTAATTGTACTTGATGAAATAGCACCTGGAATTGCTACACCATTTTCATATAATTGTGCCGTTAATACACCAGCTGCAGTTCCTGAACCTACCGCTGTTGCAGTAATATGATAAAAACCAGTGCCATTTAGTGTTACACTATTTCCATTTGCTACATATGTTGGTAAGCCACTTCTTGTTCTTTTACAATTTTTACGATAAACAGTACCTAAATTAATTAACCCATTAATGGGGACTGTTTGAGTTGTTGTGTTTTTTAAACCTAAAATTAAAGCCATTTTAAACTCCTTTTTAATAATTTTAATTTGATAATAAAAGGCATAGGAAGATTATTCTCTATGCCTTTGAAAGTAGGATATTTTAATCTCCTTTAAACACTAATAATTAATTAGCAATTTTCATAAATTAAATTACTGAACCACAAGTTCCTGTTCCACAAGTTCCCGTATAAGTTTGATAAGGGTTGCAAGTTATATAAGCAGGAATAGGACATGGTTTAAGTTGATTTACAAGATAAGCGTTTTGAGCTTCTTGACTAGCTTTTAATCTTAAAGCGTTAATTTCATTTTGTTGAGCAGCTATTTGAGCGTTCTTATCTTCAATTCTGTTGGCTGTAATTTCATCACGAATGCTTCTGAAACCATCGCATAATGATTTTTCAATTGCGTTAGTTTGCATTGCCATGTTGTAGTTTACACCTTGTATTGAAGACTGAGTGCGGCAGCAGCAGTCTGCTAATTGTGAACTTAAACTTTGAATTGCATTTCTTGTTTCATAGCCATTTGTCATAACACTTTGAGTTATTCCTGCAAAGCCATTTAACATTCCAGTATTCATTGCATAGAAACCATCACAAATTCCGCTGTTAACACCATCGATTTTTCTTTCGATATTTGAGAAGTCGCTAGCTAAAATGTAACCATCAGTTACACCTCCACTATTTCTTCCGTTGTTACCCCAACCATTGTTGCCCCATCCGAAAATCATTGCAAATAAGATAATAGCCCACCAGCCATCACCACCAAAGAAACCAGAATTAGCATTTCCATTTGTTGTTCCAACGTATGGAACATCACCTTCTACATACATTAAAATATTTCTCCTTTCGTAAAATGTTTATATATATAAATACTCTTAATTTAACACCAATATAGACAATAATTTAGTCGACAATCATTACTGAAGATTTTGGTATTAGCAAAAAAGTAGTTATACCAAAATTAAAATTTTCCACCCATTTTTCTAAAAGCATTCGCAACTTGATTTATATCAATGTTGTTTTGCCTTGCGTATTGCATTGCAAATTGTTGTGGTGTCATTCCACTTTGTTGCATTTGATTTATTATTGCTTGAACGTTAGGATTTTGTTGTGCAAGCATTTGAACTACTTGATTTGGGTTATTACCCATAGATAACATTTGTAACATTTGTTGCATAGGGTTATTATTATTCATTATTGATTACCTCTAGTTTGTTGTTTTGAGCCTGAAAATTGGCGATTATCAAGTTTTTTTATAATGTTTGATAAATTATCAACACTTTGCTTTAAAAGTTCAAAATCGCTTGTTTTTACGTATTCATTTTTTGGCTCTTCTTGAATTACTTTTTTGTATACATCCATTTCATAACGACCTTGATTGTTTATTCGTTTGTAATAAAGCATATTTGCGTTTTTATCTTCTAAATAAGCACTTTGATTAGGTGCTAAAATGTAGGCTTTTGCATCTTCCATACTTGTTACTTCAGAGTACAACGCATACTTTGTTCCTTGTGAGACTGGTTGTTGTTGATAGTTGTTATAACTAGGTTGTTGATACATTGGCTGTTGTTGATAGCCACCATACATATTGTTGTAGTTCATCATATTTTTTACCTCTTTTCAAAATATCGTGGCAAGCGTAAACGAATAGAATCATAGGCAAACAAAATAAATTATATAAACAGTAAAAATAAACACGAAACGGATTTTTGAGGAAATGTTTATCAACTTGCCACAACCCAATTTTAGCAATTATCTTGCTAAATAAAAGGGGGCAAAACAGGGGCAATAAAAAAAGATGCCATAAAATGACATCCTATTTTTTTCATTTATTCAATTTTAATTTCTTGCGATAACGTTTAAACTCTTTTCTGATACTTTCTTCTTCTACACACTCTATACTTGCTATTTCTTTCAATGTTTTCTTTTCAACGTATCTCATAACCATTCGATTTGTTGCCAAAGGTGTTAATTTAGCTTCTTTACATAGTGGTATTAAAGTTTCAATATCTTCAAGTTTTGATTTTCAATAACTATCGGAAACCACGTGTGAAAAAGCAACTTACTACCAATACAAATAAACTCTACAAACCAAAGTACTAACCACAATCTTCTTATTAACTTTGGTATATCTACAATCTCATTTATAAATTTCTCTATTTCAATTCCCTCTTTCATAACAAAAAAGTGATTAGTTTCCTAACCACTTCCGTGTCATTTTTTAAAGTTTGCCTTTTAATATTGCAATTTCGTTTTCTAGTTTTGTGATTAATGAACTATTATTGCTAACAATAGCACACGCTTTTTCATAACTTTCTACTTGATTGCTTACATCAAAACCTTCGATACTCTTTAATACTGTGAAACTTTGGACTATTTTCATAGCCCCATCAGACTCCACCTTTAGTTTGTTTAATTGCTCTTGTAAATTCTTAATGTTTTCTTTAACTAATTTTCTTTGTTCTGGTGTTAAACGGCTTAACTTTTCATTCGCTTTTGCTTGTAAGCGTGCATCAATCTCGCTTAAATTTTCCGCACCTAATTTGTTGATAGAACAGAATACTGACAAAGCTGTCCATAATACTCCACCAACACCAATTATTACCTTAAATAATACAGGGTTAGTTCGGAAGATTTGATAACGATCTAAATAGCCCCATAGAGACATAAAATTAACAAACGCTACACATGCAATACTTACTACGATATTTGTGATTGTACATTTGTTAAAATATAGCCACTTAAAAAATTTTTTAACTTTATTCATTGCTTTCTTCTCCCTCAAAATTTCGATAGTAGTAGCAATGTCTTTCGCAAGATTTTGCCCTTGCTTATATGGATTGCTTGCAACCTCAATGTAACTAACTCGTGTCTTTTGGCTTGTTGCGTTACTCTCCATTAATTCCTTGCTCTTTGTTGTGGTTAGTGTTTTTAAAAAGGACAAAAAACCAACGATTGTAACCAATAGTATCAGAAAACTACTAAAGTTGTCCATCTTTGACTTGTCATAGCCATTGTACCAAGCAACTCCAATTGCTACTAGCAAACCAACCCACAGATTCCAATTCTTCTTCATTTCCAAAATCCGCCTTAATTATAGCAAACATTATTTGCGTTGTCAAGCATTTTTGCAAAATTTGTTATTTTTTTCTGATTACAATATAAAAATTAGACCTATTTTAAACCTCAAATTGTCCACCAATATTTACGTGCAATATTCCAACATCATCTTTACGCATAGATATAATTAAACCATTTGCATAACAATTGGCTTCTGGAGGAGTTCCAAAACCTATATTTACATTAATGCTTTGTTCGCCCTCACCATATGCTAATGTATTTGAAATTGATTCATCTTGCCCTGCTAATGTTAAATCTAATCTGCTTCTTGCTATTTCATCAAAAGTTACTAACATTAATTTGCTATTTGTTAGACATACAGCATTTGGGCTGTTAGTAATTTGATGGTCATACCATGTTCGGTCAGTGATTGTGCTATAAAATATTACTTCAACATCAGTATTTACAATTTCCAATTCAAGCATTGCACCTTGAAAACCACCACAATTTCCTAAATCAAAATAATATCTACTACCGCTTTCACCAGTAAATTTAAACTTACAATTATCAGTAGTACCATTACCAAGCATAGCCCATTTGTCAGTATTTGCTTCAGTATAAACTGGATGGCTTGTTCCACCACCACCACTAATAGTCAAAGGGTCTTTTCCAATAATACTCTCACCATTGATTTTTCTAAAAGGTATTGCAGCTAAAGTATTACCATTTTTATTTATTAAATCTACCTCTGTATAATCATCTGGAATTACATTAATATCAGCCACATCGTTAACACTTGTTATTGGTATATCTTTCATTGTGCCATTTGCTAATTTTTGTTGTAATTGATATTTTGCCATAATTAAAACTCCCCTTTCAAGTTTCTAACTAATTATTTTAAAGAATAAACCACCAACGGCTAAATTTGTACTTGGTTGTCCTGTACCTGTGTCAAATTCAACAATGTTTCCACCACCAGTAATATCATTAATATTACCTTGAATGCTTTCTAATGCTTGTTGAACGTTTGTACCAGTAACCCCATCAATTGCTTTAATGTTTGTAACTTCAGCTGTTGTTTCTGGATAATATTGTTGCAATTTTAAACCATCAGCAGTATTGACTAATTGTGTAACTTGCGTTTTTTTCTTATCGCTTAAAATTTCAAATGCCATTTTTAAATATTTCCTTTCTTCATATTTAACAATAAATATTCTCCAACTTGCATATCGGTTGGAACACTATCACCATTCCGTAAAATGTAAGAGTTCAGTTCTCGAATACTTACCTTTTTACTTTCAGTATCATTTTCGTTAATATATATAAATTGTTTACTTCTATCTATATTAACATCTATATTTGGGAAAACGTTTAATCTTCTTGGAACAACATTTTCTGCTAGCAAGTTCAATTGTTTCTCGCTAGCAAAACCAATGTGTCCGCTATGCTCGTAATCAAGGTTTACTAATCTCGCATGATCATTAGTAACACCACCTACAACTATACCTTCGCATTCAAGATTAATTGTTTTATCTTCTAATACAACATCAAGTGTAGTCTTTATACCCTCATCAATTTTTTTACATACGTTGACTCTCATAGGCTATCACCACCTATTCAACAACAACCATATTATTATGCATTATTGTTCGTGCTATTGAACCACTCTCGTATTTAGTTGTATAAAAATATTCGCCCTTTTTAAACTTTGCACTAATTTCTTTAGTGAAATTTAAAGTTATCGTTGAACTACCAACAGTTTCAAAACTTTGTATTAAGTCTCCTGCACTATTGTAAAAATCAACAACAAATTTATCGGTGTCAAGCAACTCAATAGGATTGCCATCTTCATCTGTTAAATTAATAATAAAATCGAATGAAAAGGTATCGTTCATATACCATTTTATTGTGCCACAACAAACTCTTGGAGATTCGTTGGCTACTGGAACTATATTACTTTCACATCTACATACAATTCCCATAATTATGCACCTATTATACTTTCTATATATAAACCATTTGTAGTTGTATTACTATTAGTTAAATTAGTAATTGTTATTGTATTATTAGTTGTATCAAGCAAGATTTTAACTTTTTGAGTGGTATCTGCAAAACTATCATAAATTTGTACTATTTCAGAATGTTCAGACAAATAAGATGATACTGTGCCAATAGTAACACTTGCATATCTTCGTATATTATCAGTACCCATAAAATAAAATCTAAACACAAATAAACATGAAAATTTGCTAAATGATAATGGTGTAGAGTCCGCTGAATTAATTAAAGCAAAATCTATATTTGTATTTAATGGCAAAGATTTTTTATTTTGTGTTTGCTCATAAATAGTCGTGAATAATGAACTAATTGGTTCGTTAATAGCTGAAACCATTGTGTTTAATTTATCGGCATTGATTATTGTGCCTTGAGTTGTTATATTAGCATCACGTTCAAGCTGTATAACTTCTTCTGTTTCACTTGCCGTGCCAACATTTCTTTTCATTTTGTATTGATTTAAATTTGTCCCCACTTCATCAGTAAAGGTTAATTCTAATTTACTCATTTATTTATCACCTCTTTCTTTAAGTGATTATTTTGGAATTATTTCCCAAAATCTTTTTACCAGTTATGTCAAAACTCCATAACTTTCTCTCTATTTCTGCCATTGCTTGCTCTATCTTGTTTGCATCAATATAACTAAAATTTTTCTCTGGTGTCAAATACCCAAAAGTTTTATTAGCGTGTGTTTTTTGCAACAAAGTATTTAAGGATTCAATTATTTTCTTGTAATCTTCATAATAAGGTATATCTGATGTTGACCAAGTATATTCATTTAATAAATCATAAACGCCTAACCTATCACCAATATCAAAAATAAACGTTGATATTCTTGTAAATTCGGTTGCTACATCATAATAATCAGTTGGTTGCCAAACTTTCATAATTAATCCTCCATAATTTCTTTTGCTTCAACTTCTGCAAAGGAAGTTCCATTTAAAATTACTTTTGTAATAACAACTTTTTTGGTATTACCATATTTGCTTTCGTACAAATAAGTATGTCCTGGTTCTATTATACCACCATTAAAATTAGTTTTAAAGTTAAATGTATTTAAACTATCTATATGTTGCCTATAACCAACTAATCTGTCGGCAATTGTCGAAGTTTTTTTTGACCAATTAACAGGGTCTTCCATAAAATCTGAAGTAATAAATGGATTATCGATTGTTTCATTTTCATAGTCATTGTTTGATATAGTGTAAGATTTATCATAAGTTGTCGTTTCAATTTTACTTGTTACTATATCATTGCCTTTGTCATCTTTTCCTGTAACTTCTTGAACATTTTGATACGTGTAAATTTTAACAGTGTAATTCTTTGGTTTTGCTTCTTGAAAACTTTCTTCAAATATATAATTTCTTGTTATTTTAAATACATTATCTACAAAACGATCGCTAATTATTGTTTGATAACCATAAAACTTTAAATCATTCTCTAAAAATTGTGTGTTAAACAATAATTTTTGCTCATTATAATCAATTAACACCATTTTATTACGATATTGCCCTGTTGTGCTATCTTTTTCTGATACATAAGATGCTTCAACTAACATTCTTAAAGCTTCGTTATATGAACTTTGATTTGGAATATAACCTTTTAAAGTTATTGCATTGTTAGTGTAATCTTCTTTGAGATTGTCCCCACTATCAAGGTCTTCAAAAGCAATTGCATTTCTAAAACCACTTAAGCCAGAATTTCGATTTAAAAGTCCTAACCAACCTGACAATGTTTTCGCATTATCACCAAATTGTGGTGTTTCATCTTCATTCGAATAAACTAAATTGTAAGTATCTGAATAATTAGTAACGCTTAATATTTGATTTTCCCAATTATAAACATTGTTTCTTGAGTTAAATTTGAAAGTTTTTACTAAAGGATTTTTAATTACCTCTATACCAAATTCGTTTTGATCTCTATCTTTCACGTAAATGTCAACTGAAATTGACTGATTTTTAAAATAACTTAATTTGTTATTTGCGTTTTGAGGGTCGTATTCATTATTAACATCTCTTAATTTTAGTGAAAGCACATTTGAATTAAATTCTGAATTATCAGCACTAAACTCTTGTGTAATCTCATAATCGGTTATAATTTTGTTAAGATTCTTAAACACACCACTATAAATTGTATTTACTTTTGCAAACCTTTGATATTTTTGTGTTTCACCCTCAAAAACAACTGAATTATCGATTTTTATTATTTCAATGATAAATTTTACGTAAGTTTTTAAAGTTTCAAAAATATACTCTTTTTCGGCGTTATTTTCAACACTTATAGTTCTATCTAAAACTTCTTCGTTGTTATCGTTTTCGGTATAGCACTCGATTTTAAAATTTGTTGCTATTTCACCAAAAACTATTGTGTAATAACTTGCAGACAATGATGTGCCTTTAATTACAAGTCTAGGATGTGAATTAAATTCACCAGTATCTTTATTGCACATCCAAGTAGTCCACCAAAATATAGGGCTATTTTTAACACCATCAGTTGTTGAATATGATTTGTCTAGGAATTTAAAAGTACCATCTAATTTAACACGTTTTTCTTCACACGTTATAAAATGGTCTGAATATGTTGGTTCATAAAATTCTTCGTTGTATTCTTCAATATCTTTAGTTTCGCCACTTTTTATCAAATCTAGGTTGCTAAAACTTTGCTTATTTGTTACTACAACTTCTCTTCCTATGCCTCTTTTACTACCTAAATAAAATACTTTTCTCGATACACCCTCCCAAGAAAAAGAAGAAACATCGTTTTGTACAAACGATGTTGATAATCCTCTCCATATGTTGCAATTCTCATCGACAAATAGGTATAACTCCGTTTGAATATCAGTCCTATAAAATTTTTTCTTAACTAATTCATTTGAGGAAGGGTCTAAATATTCCGCCTCAAAACTTTTTGGTAGGCTCGTTAAAGTCTTATACCAATTTTGATATTCTGTTGTTCCTGGTATCAAATCCCATGTTAAATCTAGTTTAATGTATGAGCCTATTCGCTCACGATACATTTCACCAGTTAATGGGTTTCTACCACTACCCTCTTTGTCAACATCCGCATATGATACTTGATATTTAGTGCAAGCAGGAGCAATAACCGTTTTTGCAAAACCATTTTCATCAAAAGTATATATTTTTAAAATTGTTGGCATAATTGCTCCTTTCTACGCAAATTTCTTACCTCTGCGTGTTGCTTCGTTTTGTAAGTCTTTAAAAATACTTTCACTTACTTTTCGACCATTTAATTCGATTGGTCTATCGCTTAAGTCATCTATTGCATCTATGACTTTTTGATTGCTATTTAATATTGCTTGTGCAATTGGCAATGATGCTTGAACAAATACTTCACGCATTTTATTTTCTGGCGATACAATTTCAGGGTTATTTCTAGCACCTGAATATTCACCAACCAATGCAGGTGTAGGTCTTGTAATAACACCACCACTTGCTAAAGGCGTGTAAGAACTTGTGCTTGTACCTCGACCACCACCATTGCTATTTTCTCTACTAAATAAATTTTTAAAGAAAGTTTTTACTTTCCCTTCGGCAAATAACTTCGCTATTGCTTCGATTAATTTTGCTATCAAAGCTATAACAGTTGTAATTCCAAGTATAATCCAAGTCAAAGGGCTAACTGAAGTTGCTATATTTATTGCTATAATACTTGCTAACAATAAACCTAACACTGTTGAAAGTGCTTTGCTCTTTGAAATAAAATCAATTACTTTTGCAATAATATTTATTACTAATGCTAAACCCTCACCCAAAAACTTAATAACTGGTGTTAGCACAGGTGTTAATACTGATGTTATACTTGAAGCTAAATTTGCTATTGACTTGATCAAATTCATAATTGAAGTTCTAAACTCTTCACTATTGATAAATAATGTCGCAAATAGCGTTGCAATTGTTCCTATTATTACCAATGATTTTGGCAACAATTTTATAAATTGTCCTAACATTTGCCCTGGTTTTGATATTGCAGAAAATACTTTTGATTTTGATAAAGCTGAAAATATTCCAACTTTTGCAGGCTTTTCAACAACGCCACTAAATGCTGTAAAAATATCTTTTACTTTTTTAATATTCTTCAAATTAGGCATATCAGTTTTACCAGTTATTGAGGACATTACTTTTTTCAAATTTTCAGGAAGCCCTTTAAAAAATTTAAATATTCCAACACCTTTTTTAAATGTTATAATTGAAATTAAACTTGTAAATGTAACTTTTAAAACATTTAACATTCCAGCTAAACGATTAATCGCACCTGAAGTCTTTTCAATTTCGCCATTTTCTTTTCTTGTGTATCCTAACCAATTAAGTATATTGTCGGCTACCTTTTGTGAACCATTGCTTACTTTTTGAATTAATTCTTCATATTCGCCAATTTTACTTGTCAAGAAAGAATAATCATTTACGGCTGTTTTAGTGTTAGAACTTGTGCTAGATAAAATGTTTAATTTATCAAAGCCTAATAAACTTCTCTTTAATTCGGTTACGGCATCAGTGGCTTCTTCGGCACTTTCAGTAACTCCACCTATTAAACCACCACTTGCATTTTTAGTAAAATCTTGATATTCATAACCTTTTATTTTATTTAAATAATTTAAGAAATCTCTTAATGCTATTGTCGCACCAAGTACTTTTTCTGAAAGGTTTCCAACTGAACCCAAAAACAATCTACCAAACAAAGTAAGTATTTCTTTGGTTGTTTCTTGAATTTGTTTTAAAATGTTGGCTGTATTGCTTAAAGTCTTTTCAAAATCGCCAACCGCACCAGTTCGTTGCATTTGTTTTTGTAAAGCAATTATTCTTAATAAACGTTTTTCGTTTTGATCTAATTGCCTCATCGTTTTTGTGCCACCAATTTCTTTGTAAATGTTATACAAAGAGGTTTCACTAACATCATAACCCGCAACAGTACGTATTGTTCTAATTTGACCACTTAACACTTGTTGAAATTGTTCCATTGATTTTTGGATTGGAACATTAAACAGTGAACCATAGTCAATCGCCATTCGTGTGATTGTTTCACTTAATTTGTAAGTAACATCGCTTGATAAACCACCCAAGCTATCTAACATGTTTTTAAATGTTGATTGATAGTTCATTATACTTTCAGTCGATAAGTTGAAAGCACGTGTTATATTGCCAACAAACTTTAATGACTTTGAGTATTGGTCGCCCATTGAAACTTGGAACTTATTTAAAGTTTCTTCAAAGTTTACAGCATAATCAACCGCATTTGAAAGTTGTGAGGTAAATCTTTTAGTATAATTATATATAGCGTATATTTTACCTACATTAAATATTTTACTTTTAGTAAGGCTATCAAAAATGTTTTGTGTTTGATTAGCCGTGCCATTGATTTGTTGTAATTTTGCTTGTGCCGTTTTTAAACTTGCACTTGCCTTTTCTATACTTGAAGTGCTTACTTTTTGTTTGTTTAAAACTTTGATTGCATCTGTAAATGCCTTGCAAGCACTTTCTGATTTTCTTAATTCACTTGTAAATGGTTGAATCGCTTTTGTTAAACCCTCAAACTTTTTGCCTGTTTGGTCTAAATCTACGTTTGACTTCGCAACTTTTTTCATTGCGTTGTTTAAATAGTTTAGTGCTGTGGTTAGCCCTTTAAGCGATTGTATCGAACCATTTGCATCTTTTACTTGTGTATTAACTACTAAATTGCCTAATGTGTAATCAACTGGCATTTTGTTGTTTTCTCCTTTCTTCGGCTATTTTTTTAATACTATATAACTTATTATTATTTTCAGTATTATCAATAGTATTAATATAACCTTTTGGCTTATTATTTTCTTCGTTGAAAGGATTGTAAACATCTTTGGAATGATATTCATATGGCTTTGGTGTTTTCTTTGGGTCTCTCATAGCATTGGCTAAAGCTGTTACTTGTGCATCATAATTATACAAACCTTGCAAATATGCTTGTTTGTGTAATCGATTGTAATACGCTTTTTGATATGCTAAAAATAAATCCTCATCTTCATCCCAATACTCATGTGGTGTCATTCCATATTCTAAAGCTAGTGGTAATTCTTCGCAAAAATAAAAATGCTCCAAATCACCACCATACTTGTCGTTTAAAATGTTTAAATTTCGATTGAATCGTATTGAATTGGTGTCGCTGGTTGTTCTACTTCTTCCTTCTTCTCCAATTCTTCTTTCTTCTTCATTTCCTCTAGGTAAGGATGAACTTTGATTGTTTCCCCACCTGCTTGAGTAAAAACCCAACTAATGATTGCTGTTTCTAATTCTATTACTTGCTCAAACCCATAAATTTCTTCATTATAGTCTAATATATCTTCAAATTTCTCGTGGTCTACACTTGAAACAGTTTGAAGTATTGTATAAAGTAATTCATCAGTTAATTCAATCTTTTTCTCATCACTAGCTTTTTCAATTTCGCTTGCATTTTTAACTAGATTAATTTTTTCTCTTCTAGTTAATCTGCGAAATTCGTATTTATTTCCTTCTCTATCTTCAATGTATGGTCTCATTTTTATATTCCTTTCAAATTATTTTTTTAAGCACCAACAACCAAAACTTTTATTCTTCTTTGGTTAGATGCATAATTATCCTTCTTTGCTACAATAGTAACAATAGCACTACCAGCTGTTGCTGAAGAACTTGCTTTAATTGTTATGCTTTTGCTACCTTTTTCAATCAAAACATCAGTATTATTGCTTGAAACATCCAAAGTTGCATCGCTTGGATCAGTTAAAAAGTTTATAGCAATGCCTGTTGTATTTGTTGATAAAAGTTCAATACTAGCAGGAATAGGTGATAAAATTGAAACAGTATCTTGGAAACTATCATATAAGTCTTCAGTAATGTATTCGTTTGCGTTTGTTACAGCAATTGATAATACGATTGTTTTAATATCTGAAGTTCCAACATCTGCTAAATGGTATCTAGGTTTACCTGTAAATTCTTGACCAGAAAAATCATCTAAATCAATATACGCAAAATTAACTTCTAAATCGTTGATATTATCGCATATAGCAATATAGTCAAGATTATAAGGCAAATTAATTTCAATTGTTTCAGTACTATTTTTACCCATTACATTTGTAACGTTTCTATTAGTAGTTGAAGAGTATTCAATTGTATCTGGTGTACCAAAAACCGCTGGTAAACTTTCTACTGGTGCTAAAATATGATATTTTGTTTCGCTTGATAATCTATAACATAACGCTGTGCCTAAACCAGCACGAACATTATGCTCTTTAAATTCTCTAAAACTTCTGCCCATTTGTTTTCTCCTTTTAAATTTTTAATACAACTTACTTCTACTTGGTATATAGTTAGTTGTAAATCTTAAGTTCGCTTGATAACTATCTTTTAGAGGGCTATCAAATTGTGGCATAATTGCTATTACACCACCATTCATATGATAATGTCCTTGCATTACCTCAATTACCAAAATTGCTAATTCTCTAACAATTTGTTCACTATTATTGTTTTTATTACAATATATGTTTATATCATAATTAAGTGTTCTTGTAGTATTATCATATGTTGTGCTTTGTGTTTGTAATTTATTTATTGGTTCGCTAAATATTACACATGGTGTTTCTTGTGAAATTTTGTTTTTCAAAACCTCAACTTTCTTGCTCCCAACGTGATTATTATTGTATGTACTCTCTACATAGTCTTTCAATACCTCGTAAATTTCATTATAAGGCTCAAAAACCGTGCTATTTTCAACTTTTGTGTTTAACATATACTTTTATCACTCCTATTCAACTTAAACCAATAATTTGCCTATAAATACGCTCGTAAATTTTTGCAAATTCTCCATTTGAATAATAATCAAAAAATGCATCCCACAAGAATGATTTACCCTCATAACCTGTAAAACCTTTAACTAGGTAACCATCTTTTTCATTGTACCAATTCCACCCAAACGCACCATGATTGTTTACATCATATTCGTATCGAACTTCATCGGCTTTTTCGTGTGAACCATAGCCCACAATACCAGTACCAAATTCAACATAAGCCCCTTTTTCATTGGTATTTCTTAACTCGTAAGTATTCTCACTTGTTTTTGTAATTTGCCAATATTCTCTTAAATTCAAAGTCCCTGCAAAATAACCAACTCTATTTTCTAGATTGTCATTTGCCTTGTCTCGAATCCATTCAAGGCTTTCAATTATAAATTGTTCGTTAACGATTTTAATAAGTTTTTGGTATTGCTTAATTCTTGCTTGTATGTCTCTTATTGAATTACCATCAAACTTTATATCTAACATAATATATTATTTGTTTTTAGTATTATAAATTGAATTATTTATAAATGGATTCATATTTGCATAATCTTTTTCAACATACCAACCATTTCTTAAATAATCTTCTTTTTGTCGTTCAGGAACGGTCTTAACTGTTGTACCTTTGCGTACTTTTATAGTTTTTTTTCTTTCTTCCATTTTAATCTTCTCCTATCTCTTAATAAAATCAATCTTTGTTTTGTAATTTTGTGGCAATACTGACTTAACAACATAGTTCGCATTCTCACAATACTTGTTATCGCTTTCTGCTAACTTTCTTAACTCATCTTCTGAAATTAAGCCATCGTTCAAATACACCCTATCGCCAACATTTATTACACCTTGATAATAGGCTCTATCTACAAAAGCTCGATATACATCCGTTATCTTCTCGCCATATTGTAAATAGCTTGTCATACCAGAAACTGGTTGATAATTCAAATAGTATTTTTTTGGCTTATCAAAAATCTCAATTTGCCAACCATCACTATTTGTTTCAATACTTTTTCTCTTGGCTATCCATATTTCTTTTTCCCACATACTCTAATACCCTTTTACTGTTGCTATCGGAACTATTTCATCCCTCAACGCTTGTGATAATTGAGCTTGATTCCAAGATATTGATATGCCATTTTCAGAATAAGATATTGCACTTGTAGCTCCAGAACGCTCTATCATTTCTTGCATACAACGTATTAACCAATAATGATAATGTTCATAAGCATACGCTCTTTGTGTTTCTGATACTGTATATGAAGATTTAAAAAGAAGATGTATTAAGATTTCTTTTGCACTTTCATTAAGCATTTCTAAATCACTCATTTTTATTTGAGGATATTTGTCGTGAAAATAACTTATTGCATTAACTTTGTTACAATTACAATTCATCTCTTTACATCTCCTTGCTTGTTATTTTTTCTATGCTACTTTTAATGTTACGATTTGGTCTGGGAAAATGTCAAGTGCTGGTAAGCAACGCATTGCAATTTTTGTTTGAATAGAAACTGCATCAGTGTCTACTGTTTCAACAATAGCAACACCATCATCAATGATTGAAACTGTGGCAACATTAGGTGTATTTAACAATACTCTTTCTTCAGGTGTAACTGAGAATACAATATCGCCTAATTTTCCAATAGGGAATAATGAAATGATATTATCTGGGAAGATTTGAGCATCGCTCTTATCATCTTTCATATAATAAGTATCATTTACATATAATCTTACATTTGTTCTTGCATAAATTAAATTTAATACATCAGCATCGGATACATCGGCACCACCCCATGGATTAACAAGAAGTTTCTTAATTTTAGCATTGTTGACAATATAATCAAAAGTTGTTGGACTACACATTGCTCTTGCAACGCCATTAATTTTAGCATCTTTTTTCATCTTTCTAATATCTTTTAGAGGGTCAGAATTTTCTAAATCGCTCCATTTTGCTGTACCAGCTAAATCAGTCTCTTTTGTAATTTTATAAGTTGCTGTAAAAGCTGCACCATTTGAGGCAAAAGAAACTTTACCTTCAGAAAGTAATTGATTAACCATTATTTCACGTGTCATACGTGAACTTAAGTAAAGTTGATAGCTATCATTAAACATACGATCATATACCATTTGAACTAATGTACGATTAGGGTTCCCCTCTAATTTCATTAATTCAATGATATGTTTTTCATCTACTTGCATACCTTCTTTGAAGAATGGTATCTTTTTTTGTTCAACAGTAATTTCGCCTCTTTCACGATAAACTGTTTTAGAATCAGGGCTATTTAATAGTAAAGCTGGTGTATAACCACTTTTACCAGAAACTGAATCAATTGTATCTTCTAATTGTTTTCTAGAACCAAATAACTCATCGATACCAACGTATTTAGTTTCTTCTTGCTTTCTAGCATCCCAATAAGTTTTAATGTTTTTAGTTGTATATAATTCTGCAATTGATGGCATATTAGAAACCTCTTCCTTTCATATAAATTATGTCGTGAGGGAAAGTAACCTTTGAGTCAAGAGCAAAACCTGCATCCATTTTTGCCATATCAATAACACCAGCAAAAGCAACTGTTGCTGTTGTTTGACCCGCAGTTACATCTACATCGTGAATAACTACACCTTGTGTTTTAGGACCGTTAGTTGCATCGTTTGTTGCAATTAAAACTGCTGTATCTCTGTTTAATAAAGCGTTAGTATCGCCACCAACTGGTGTACCAGCTTTAATAATTTTTTTGCCGTTTGAATCGGCAGTTAAGCCTGTATTAGTCACTTGACAAGGAAGTGTGTAATAAAAGCTATGCATGTCTAATACTGTTTTTTCAAAATTGTAATTAGCCATATTAAATTTTTTCCTCCTGTGAAATTTTTAATTTGTTTTAAAAGAAATTACTTTTTTGAGTAGTTTTTGAAGCTCGTTTTGCCATTGCAATAATTTCATCATCAGCAGAATTTTGTGTTTTAATTCCACCAGTCACATTGCTAGATTGCATAAACTCGGCTATTGCATTTTTCTTTGCTTGTTCAATTTTTGCACTAACCAATGTCATAATGCTTTCTAACATTTCACTTTTGTTATCTTTTGATTTTAAAATGTTTTGTGCTTCTTCGCTACTAAATAAGTTGTTTTTAGTTAATGACTTTTCAAGAGTTAAGTTTTCTAATTGGCTTTCATAATTTGCTACTTTTTCACGTAAAGCCTTATCTTCTTCTGCTTTTTTCTCTTCATCAGTCATTTTTTGTTGTACTTGTTTTTTCAAACTTGCTAATTCACTTGAAGCTTTGTCAAAACTTGCTTTAAGTTTTTCATATTCTTCTTGTGAATACGTTTTTGGATTTGGTTCTGGTGTAGGTTCGCCCTCACCAAAGAATTGTAATTTAAATGGAATTTGTGTTTTGTTTGCTTTTAAAAAATTCATATTTTTTTCTCCTTGCGTTTTTTAAAGTTTTCTCTAACTTCCTGCGTTTTTTAAAAAGTTTTCTCTAACTTTTTTTGATTATATATATAATTAGTTTATTTAACTATTTATACCTTGATTATTATTTTGTTGTTCGATTTGAGCTTGATTTTGCTTGTTTTTCTTCCAATCATCGCCTAAACCATCAACATCTTTTGTAATACCACAAATTGACAATATTGCCTTTTCTGGTACTAGTGCTTCATTTAACATCTTTAATGCTTCAGCTTTTACTAATAAGTTGTTTGACATATTAATGTTAAATTTAATTGCAACATCACTTGCATTTATCTCATTAACTGGGCATTTTTCTGTTAATTTGCAAATTTTAATTATGTTTTTCAATAATTCACGTTCGTATTTTATCAAATATTGTTGGTCTACTTGTGCTTGATTTTGAGCTGATTCCCAACCATTGCCAAGCAATCTCGCTTGCCCCGTGTCGCCACCACTCGTAACATTTCCACTTGCTTGAGGTACGGCTACAATGTCATATAAGGCTTTTAAAACCCTTTCGTAAAATTGATTTGTTGAGCCTTGATCAAGTTTGGTAGAAACAAGTTTTAAGTCTGCTGGTGTTTGTGGATTTTGTGTATTAAGTACAAGTACACGCTCTCTTTTCAACGTTTTAATTAAGTTTATAAAGTCTTCATCAACTCTTTGGTTAATCATAACTATAAAACTATTAATTTCTTCCTCAATACCATCCATTTGCGAACTATCAATATTGTTTATTAAGTTTTGCAATTGAACACCAATTTCGATAATACCTATTCTATCTTTGTTTAAACAAAACTCTTGAATAGGAATATAACTATATGGTTGTGGAATATCTTCGATTGGTTGTACAAAATTATTGTTTTTATAAACTATTCTTCGATATGGCATATAAATTTGCACTGTCTTGAATGGTTTGTAGTTTTCTGTATTGCGGTCATCACTTATTACCATACCAAATAATGGTTCATTTGGAATATCGTTTGAATACACAACACATGTTTGCCTTACTGGCATATTTACTAATTCAAAAGGTGCTTCGCTTTCAATATCGTACTCGCTTAATTTTTGCCTACGTGGAATTAATCTTTGATAAGCAACACCAAATTCATACAAATCTTGTGCCTTTTCAATATCTAAACTTGCTTTGTTAACATCGTTTAAATATGAGTTCAAATATGTCATATCATCAGTGTCTATTTTTTTCTCGTTTGTAATAGTGTATTCTAGTGGATTACCATACATAAAACCTACTTTAAAATTTACTTGTTTATATATATGATTTTCTACTACTTTATTATTAATTAGTGATTCATCTTTTCTTAATTTTGAAAAAATTGCTTGATTACCTAAATAATATTCGTGTAGAGTTTCAATATCACTAACATTTCCATTAAAAATACCTATTGTTTGATTTAGATATTTTCTTAAAGCAATTAATGGGTCTTTCATAAAAAGTTCTTTAGAAATAGGCATTATTACTTTTTCCCTACCTTTAAACACTTTTGGCATGTATAAACGCTTTATTGCTTGTTCTGTTTCTTTACTCATAATCTTTTTTCCTTTCAAAATGACACACTAGGACAAGTGGAAGTCTTAAAATCGCCTTATACTACAACATTTTCTAATATTTGTCAACTAAAAAATAAAAAACCACAAAAATTGTGGTTTAAAAGCCTAAAATTGATTTGTTAAACACTTCCATTGTGTTTGCTCTTTGCTCTTCGCAATAATATTTTACAAACATTGATATAGAGTCGGGACAGTCATCGTGGTCGCCATAGCGTTGTGATAAACTCCACATTGTAAGCTGATTCATTGCTTTCCCCATCGGACTATTCATTGCAAACATTTTAGGTGCAGGGTAAATTATTTCTTTTTTCATCCCAAAAGCTGCATTGCTAATTTTCATTTGCTTGCTTTCGTTTGAAGAGTAAAATGGGTCGATTGTCACTGAACCACTATAATTTAAATCTCTTAATGTATATTTTAATGCAGAATCAAAACTTACATCAATGTTATTTTCATAGCCAACTTTCGTAATTCTATGATTAATAATCTTAAATGCAATATCAAACATTAATTCTTTGGTGGCTTTTTGCTCAAATATTATGTCAATGAAATACCATTTCGACCACCTATTTTTGTCAATTCTATATCGCTTAAAAATAGGCATTGAAAAGAAGTCAGTTCCTTTTCTTGTAGGGTCAATAAATGCATAACATTGTGTTTCGTTTTCCAACATTTCTTTTTTAGGGTAAGTTGAATCATCATAAGTTTGTAGTTTGCTAATTGCAAATAAAAATTCTTCTGGTGGTGTTGGTCTTTGCTGATAAACAGCATTCCAAAGTGCCTCATCCATATTGTCCCTTTTTTGAAGCATTTTTTCTGTTGAATATCGCAAAGGGCAAGTACTTTGATTTGTTACATAATCAAGAATAGGTGTTGAAATAAAGACTGAATTTAAACTTCCATCATTATTTTTTGACAATTCGGTATATTTGAAAGAAGTATCTTCTTCCATGTTATTATTAGTATTTTTTATAGCTCTATTATGTAATACATTTAATAAGTCTAAATTAGACCACATTGTACCAACGGCAATTATAGGTTGATATGAACTATCGCCTCTTGAGTTCCATTCAGTATCAAATTTGTTTGTTAATCTCTTGTGTAGGTTTTCATCGTATGCTTCATCTGAACCTTTTGTAATATCATCGATAATTAAGATATTTCCTCTTTTACCTGTTGTTTGCCCATCACGTGTTGTTGCGTAAAAGTTTTGAACGCTTGAAAATGCAAATCTAAAGCCTATTTCAACTGAATAGTTATTGTATAGCCCACTTGTTTTTCCATCACCAACATTTCCTATATCAAATTTTGGGAAAACTTTTCTATATTGTGGGCTATCTAAAATGTCAGTTATTTGTTGTATAAATTGTTTGCATAGGTCGGCAGAATATGTTACACGAATTATTGATGCTTCATTATCATAACCCCACCACCAAGCACACAAAATATTAACAGCGTATGTTTTACCAGCACCTGGAAAATAACTTGCTCTTATCATATCTATTTTTTGTTCAAACACTAATTTTTGTGAGTAAAAATAAAAATTTCTAAATAAATGTATGGTTTTAGCCCACAGTTTGTTTGTTTTACCTCTTTCAAGATATAGTGCCATCATTTCCAAGTTTCGATAACAAGCTAATGCATAAAAGTTATCTTTCAAGTCAAGCCATTTTTTCAAGCAATCTCTGTTAGGTTGTGCATTTTCTTGCGATACAAGTTTAGTATTATAATGCTTTATTTTATTATTACAAATAGGTAATATTTTATCTCTAATATAATTACAATAAGTTTTAATAACACTTTCATACTTTGGTATATTTTTGTTAGGTGTTAAAAATGTATGTATTTGATAATACAACCACTCATAAAATGAATGCATAAAAGAATAAAACCCTTTATTGCTTTCATCATCATTGTAAACTTCTGGTATTTGCAAAGCTGAACCATATTCTTTTACATATTGTTTAAAAATTCCTATGTTGTCATCGTATAATGCCATTCATATATGCACCTCTATTCTTCAGTAGTTTTTAAAAGTGCTTCAATGTATTCCCTTTCTTTTGAACCAAAAGTTAGCTTTGTTTGGTTATCTCGGCTTAATCGTTTAATATCTCGCCAATATTGTTTTAATGATTTTAAAATCGCTATCTTTCTTTTTTCTAAAATTTCGATTTGACTCTCATCATTCATTATTTTGTAGCCTTGTGAATATGATGTCAATATTACTTTTTGAATAACATCGGCTTGTCTAATCATTTGTATGTTCTTTCTCAATGATCGTTTATCGATAAAGCAATTATTCTTGGCTAAATATCGCACCAATTCATCTTGGCTAGTCCATTCATCCTTTTCTGATTTTTCTTTCAAATAATTATAAATCATCCATTGTATTTTTGTCATTTTATGTTCCTTCTTTCTTATTTTCGATTTTTGTAACTATTTTTACCACCTTTAGAGTGCATACTTAATATATTACTATTTAATAAATCGTTATATTGTATTACTAAAGGCAATTTAGGGTTCTTTTTTGCAAAATTTTGTAGTTTTAGGTGCAATGTCGATTTAGGCATTCCAATTTTTTTGGCAATCTCTCTTATCGACATTTTTTGTTTAACCATTGATGCCATTACTTCTTCGATGCTAATCATTAATTAATTCCACCATTTCTAAAGGCACTAATCTTGATTGTCCCTTTTTAAAATATACCTTTGCTACAAATTGTAAATCTTCTTTTTTTGTGTACGGCTTAATTTGTGTTAATAAATTATCTGCATAATCAACAAAATCATTTTCGCATTTAAAGTGTTTTTTAGTAAATACCTTTTGCGTTCCTACTAATACACCAGTAAATGGTTTAGCCAATTTCACTACTTCGTATTGCTCTTGCTCAAACTCTTCGTTAAGTTTTAAATACTTAATACCTTCAGAATTACCAACATTGCTAATAACCTTTAATTGCTCTGGCTCATAATCTTCAATATCCAGTTTTGGTAAGCAATATTTCATTTTAGTTTTTTTCAAATAACCATTGCAAACAACTTTACAACCTAATACTAAATCTTCTCTATTCATTTTTCATTTTCTCACTTTCTATCTTTTTGTATTCAGAACGGCACTTGTATGAACAAAATGTCAAGTGTGCCAGTTTGTATAACATTTCGCCTTTAATTAATTTAAAATCTTTTTTACAATATTCACATGTATAAGTTTTATATTTACTATAATTCTTATAACCATAATAATTAATATTTGTTTCAGTTATCACTAATTCACACTTTCTGAAAAATATACTATCAACCCATTTTCAGTTGTTTCGTATTTATCAATTTTTATTTCAAACAAAGATTGCACAATTCGATCGAACGACTCGTGTTCTTCATTTATAATTTTATCGCCAATATGTATTTCCTTGATTTTTTCTTGCTCTCTTTTGTGCTATTATCGTGCTTAAATCTCTTTTCAACTCACACAATTCATTTATACTCGCATTTTCTAACATCTTGTAAACAACACGTTTAGAACCTATACCATCAGTTTTTAATAATTTGATTATTTGTTCTAATGTCATATCTAGTTGCCTTTCTTTCTCTAATATTTTATTACGTACGATAAATTTGAATAATATTCTTTGTAGGGTTTGCCTATTACAGGGTGGTATTGCACCTTGCCATTGTTTTTAATTTCTTCCCATTCAACATCAACAAATGTTACCCATATGTTATTTCTTAATGTTATATAAACTCTTTTTAAATATGTGGTGTCACCTTTTTCATCGTAAAGTTTATCTGCACTAATTCCCTTGCTTTCTAAACTATAATAAACACGATATGTAACCTTAACATTTATCGATATTCTTGATGCCTTACTACCAGGTTGTTTATATTTAATATTTATAAAACATATTGTTAATAATATACCTAATATAATACCTAATATAAGTGTTGTTATTCTTGCTTTTTTATTCATTTTCTACATTACCTCTTAAAATTTTTTCTTTTTGCTTTTTTAATTCCTCCGCTTCAAAATGAGGTATTTGAATGTAGTTTTCTGCATTATCATAAATGCCTAAATAAATTACATCATCATATATTTCACTTTTATCTTTTAATGCAAATACATAGCCTTCTTTTGCTTTTATTACGTTTATCATTTCTATTTTCCTTTCTATGCTAATGTCCAACCCTTATTAGTTGCTATGGCTTTATCTTCATCAGTAAGTTTTGCTAAGTTTGTAGCACCCATTTTAAGTGTTTTGGTAGTTGTAACTGTTTTTAGATTATTCAAAATAGTAACTAAGTCAGCTCGTTCAAATAATGTACTTGCTGAAATATCTAACGATACACCTATATTAGTCATAAGAACGGATTTAAGACTCTTACAGCTAGCAAATGTATTATTCATATTTGTAACATCAGAGCAGTCAAATGCAGGTACAGTTTGTAAGTTATTACAGTGCCAAAACATTTGTGACATATTTTTAACTTTAGATGTGTCTAGTAGAGGTATAGACTCAAGAGATGAACAAGCGCTAAATATATTATTCATATTATCGACTTTGCTTGTGTTTAGTTGTGGAATTGTGATTAACGCACTACAACTACTAAACATACCATACATATTAGTTACATTGCCTGTACTTAGCTGAGGAATGGAAGTTAATTTACTACATTCACTAAACATATTAGCCATATTAGTAACATTTTCAGTATCATTAGGTTGAATTAAATCATCTACTGAAGTACCTTTATAATCTTTAAACAAATAATAACAACTCTTCGTAGCGTCCAATAATTTCTTTAATGTATTATCTTGTGGAACATTCGTTGTTATGCTTACTTCATTTAACACTTTACCCTCATCTGGCAATACTGAAATAGTTCCGTTTTCTTTTATCTCTACATTTTTGCTTTGCTCTTCTTTAATCGGTATTTCTGTATTAATCACTACTTTACTTAATGCATCTTTGCCAACACTTGGCAACACTTCTTGAGCCCCATTTTCAGTTATTGTTACACTCTTTTCTTCAGTTTCAAACGCAACATTAACATTCGCAACCGCATAATCGCTAACATCATATTGCCCATTCTCTGTTATGTCCATCTCCCCATGTGGAACGTTTACTTTAAAATCTACTTTGACTCCCATTTTCTATCTTTTCCTTTCTTGTGTTTATTTTTATAATCCTAATTCTTTTAATGTGTATTCTTTGTTAAGTTCCATACCCTCATACATTTTGCTTTCTGGTTTAAAATATGGTAAATATATTGCTTCACTAAAACGATCAATAGCAATGTGCTTAACTATTATTCCAATATAATAAAAAGTACCCTCACTATTTATATTCTTTCTTTTCTCGATTGATACAACTCTATCTTTAAAAGGTCTAATTATTGATTTTAGATATTTCTTTTCTATTTCATCTAAAACATCTTTAGCCTCAATTTCTATTTCTTGATCTAAAAAGTTATCTGAATATAAATTCTTATGTTTTACCCAAGAAGGTCCCCAACTACGGCACATAACGTAATGAAAAGCACAATTTGCACAATCTATTGTATTTAAAGCACAATGCTTTTTTTCCCATTCTCTATATTCACTCGGAGTGACATCTCTTAATTTCTTTTTAATTTTCATTTTTTCTTTTCGCCTCCTAATATATTTTTATTTTATAAACAGCCACCACAACATCCCCAAGGAACATTATCATTCATACAGTCATTTATTTCTTCACTATATTCTTTATATTTATTTGGAACACCAACAATCCAGCGACCTTGCCTAACATCTTCATATCCCTCTATATCAAAACTACAACTACCACCACTTGTAATATCATTAAATTCTACTTTTTTGCCTTCTATTTCAACTGTAAGAACACCATGGCATAAACAAGGATAACAGCCATTATAATCAATAAATTTTACTCTTTTCTCAAACATAGTTTTTTCCTTTCTTAAATTATTATTCAGTAGCTTTGAAATTATAGATAGGTTTAATAATTTTAATTATTTCAACCGTATCTTTAATATTATCAATAATTTCTTGAGCTGGTTTATATGCCATAGGTGCTTCATCTATAGTTAATTCATTTGCTGTAGTAGTATAAATATTTTCCATAGATTTTTCAAATTCTTTTACATCTAAATTGTTTTTAGCTGCAACTCTAGACATTATTCTACCAGCACCGTGTGGAGCAGAACAATTCCAATCTTTATTTCCTTTACCTTTTGCAATAATACAACCATCACGCATATTCATAGGTATTAATAATAATTTGCCATTATCATATGCTTCAATAGCCCCTTTTCTAACAATATTATCTTCAAAAGAAATATAATTATGAATAGTATCAAAATAATTATATTCATATAAAGATAAATCACAATTTTGATAATTATGTAAATAAGCCAAAATGTTTTCCACTATAATTCTTCTATTCCACTTTGCAAATTCTTGACAAATTTTCATATCGTGTAAATAATTTTCTCGATCAACACCTTCTAGATAACATAAATCTTTTGGAAGCTTTGTAAGTCCGTTATATTTATTTCTTATATTTAAGATACCTTCTTCAATTTCTTTTTGTCTCCCAAATAATTTATAATCAGCAATTAAATTTTTAATTTCTTCCTGTTTTTCTTTTTCAAAAGAACAATTTTTAATAGCAATGTCTTGATAAATTTCCGCAACTTGCTTTCCTAAATTTCTAGAACCTGTGTGAATAATTAAATACTTTTTGCCCTCTTCATCGGTATCAATTTCTATAAAGTGATTTCCACCACCTAAAGTCCCTAAAGATTTTTTAAGCCAATCAATATTAGATAGTTTGTCTTTACAATAAAGTTGTTCAATCATTTTTTCAACCTTATAAATATTAATTTCATCAACTTTTTCATCAGAATAAATATTACGACCGCTAGGAAGATTTTCTTTTATATATTCATCTAATAATTTTAAATCAATATCGCATTTACCTAATTCTACTGTTAGCATACCACAACCAATATCAACACCTACAATATTCGGGATTACTTTATCACCCAAATTACCTGTAAAGCCAATAACACATCCTGCTCCTGCGTGTACATCAGGCATAATTCGTATTTTACAATCTTTAAAAGCTTCTTGTGATAATAATAATTCTATTTGATTAATTGCTTCTTGCTCTATATTAGTTGTAAATATTTTTAAATCATTCATTTTCTTTATACTTCCTTTTACAAACTTTTATTGGCTTGTCAAAAACCATTTCACCACAACATATAACCACTTCCACGTTTTGTTTAATCTTGTATTTTTTTCCTATTTCTTCAAAACTTTGTAAAACTTCAGCTACTTCTATTTCATACTCTTCTTGATATTCGCCGTTTGTATCTGCATATTCTTCTTTTAAATAATATTTGCCACTTTCAAATTTTATGGTTTTTTGATTGCTCATCCCCCAAGTTCTACAACCAAACCCACATGTATCCAACAAAAGCCCTTGTTTTGTAACTATAAATCTTCCGTGCTTGTTTCTCTTTGCCATAATTTTAATCCTCCATATCAAAGTAATATCTTTCAAGTCGTTCTTTTCCTATTTTTGTAATAGCTTTTTCACAGTCTTCTTTAGTGGAAAAATAAACATTAAATGGGATGTTTTTAGAAATATTATCAAATAGTGGTACGATTCTATTTTGCGTAAAATCATAGGCTATATAATATATTCTGTTATTTTTTACATAATCACTCATATTAAGCTTAATATTAGATAAATCTTGTAGTTCTCTTATTACTTTTAATTTTTCCATCGTATGGTCTTCTTCTTCTTCTGTTTTGAAATAATTACCAATATTACAAATACGGCGTTTATCATTTATATTTCTATTTTTATAATACCTATATTCTATTTCTCCATTTGAATTAATATAAAAATATAATTCTCCTTCTCGTGGTTTCCATTTAGGTTCTTCTACAACTTCCCAATCATCAGCTAAAGCAGCTTCACAAGTTATGCCTGTTATAGCTACCCCGTCACCGGTACAAAATTTATTTTCGTTTGAATTGTAGAAACAACAACAACTACGACCTTTTCTTTTGACTTTCTTTCCTTCTAACATTTTTTGATATGCTTCTTTAAAATTCATTTTTTATTCCTCCTTTTAAATTCTTATAGGTATTTCATGCTCAGGTTCTCCCCATTCACATTCGTATTCTTCATCTTTACCTTCAATTAATTCAACACCATCAACAAAAACATCTCAACACCATCAACAAAATCATCATTTATATCTACATTGCATTTATCACTTAACATTTTTTGTGCCTTATTAATTGCTTTATCAAGTGTGCTTTCTTCTATTTCATAGCTATCTGTAATTGTTGATTTAAAATCATGCCCATAACTAACTTGTATATTATATTCATTTAATTTATTATAATATTCGTTTTTATTCATAATTCTTACCATTTTATTTTTTGACCGCAATTAGAGCAGTATTTAGATTTATCTTTAACTTTACTACAGCAATTAGGACAATAGTAATACAGTATATTTGATTGAATTTCGCCATAAGTCAAATTAATATCTTTTGGCGTTTCTTTATCTACTAATTCTTGTAGCAAATCAATTTCTTTTAATCTCTCTTCTGGAATATATTCACCAAAATCATGATACTTATAGTCAATGTCGTGTACTGCATTATCTAACGCTTCTTGATATTTGTTTTTATTCATTTTTCTAAACTCCTTTTTTTATAAATTCGCCCTTTTCGAGGTTTTGTAGGTATATTATTTTTCTTCATATAAAATAAAATTAATTGACCTGAAACATTGTATATTTCGCCTATTTCTTGCGATGTTTTATTTTCTTCCCAATATAACCTTTTAATTGTTTCAACATCACATTGCTCGGTTTTAAGTTTTCGCCCTCTTATTTTAACACCCATTTCTTTGAGCCTACTTAAAATAGTAGGAGCAGAAACATCAAATTCAATTTCTAAATCTAAAATCGACCATTTTTCTTCAACATATAATCTCTTAATTTTCTTAAGTGGCAATTTAATTTTTTGTTTAGGGGGTGTATATGCATTGTGTTTTACTTCAACACCAGCGTTTTTTAATAAAAAACTTATAACATTTTTGTTTATCTTTAATTCATCAGCTATTTCATAAACTAATTTGCCATTGCAATATTCATCTACAACTTTCTTTTGTATTGCTAAAATATTATTCATTTTTTCTACCTCTATATAATTTAACATATCTAAAAAACGTTCCTCTTGACATATTAAGTAGTTTGCAAGCCTCTATATTATTAATTTCTCTATTACAAAATCTTGTAACAACTTCCTCAAAATTGTCGGGCAATTCCATTTTTGGTCTACCAAACTTAACACCATTTGCTTTAGCGATAGCAATTCCTTGCATTGCTCTTTCTTTTATTTTTTCTCTTTCCTTTTGTGCAATATAACTTAAAAGTTGCAAAACAATATCGCTAATTAATTTTTCTGTTAAATCATTAGAAGTTGTATCAATTAATGGCATATCTAAAACTTTAATCTTTACACCTTTTTTGTTGTAATTTTGCCACTCTTCTTTTATCTGATCGTAATTCCTACCAAACCTATCAAGTGATAAAACTATTAACGTATCTCCTTGCTTTATCTTTTTTTTCATTTTTTGATAGTTTGTTCGATTAAAATCTTTCCCACTCTCTTTGTCAGCAAACAACACATATGGTTCATAATCTTTAAATGCTTCTATTTGCCTATCTAAATTTTGCTCTTTAGTGCTTACTCTTGCATAGCAATAAGTTTTTGGCTCTATTTTTACTATACGTTCTTCCATTTCCTTACTTACCTCTATTTATCTTCCTTTAAATCTATATAATCTACATATTCATATCTTTTATCTTGAAAACAACCAACCAACAAGCTATCTTTTCTGCTTTCATAGTGTTGTTTTTGTTCATTAAATTCTTCTGCATCTGTATAAAATTTAACATATAACCGTTTACTAGTTGTATTTTCTAAACTATCAACAATAATTTCCCTTTGCAATCTTAACTCTTCTACATCTTTTGCTCGTGGATTTGACAAACCAATTGCTAATGCTATCGCTACTCCAGCACATAGGGTTGTTAAAACAGTAACGGTAAGTTCAATAGTAAAGTTTTTAATAATATCAGGTTTTATAAACCACATCCAACAAAAAATACAAATTAAAACTAATAATATTATTATTAACATTGTATCACCTAATCCCTAACAAAAATAATTTGTTTGTGTGTAGGGTATTTTAATTCGTACCCAAATTTATTCTCAATATCTTGTTTAATAAATGGCAAGATATAATCTTTTTCATATAAAACGTGAAATACATAATCATAGGTTAACCACTCTTTTAAATTATCCCAGATAATACTAAAATAATCTTCCTGCAATTCGTGATCGAAATTATCTGCATATCTATACATCAAAAAATATTTATATAATCTTTCTAAATCGTTAATATAACCATATTTTCGTTCTAATTTAGCCAATAATTCTCCTGGAAAATCTTTTGTTACCAACGCTCTTGTTGATTCGGTAACCTTATACCAATATTTTTCAGGGCTTTGCATATCACGCATTACTATCGCATCAAAAAATATAAAAAATGGTTTAAAATTTTCCCAATTATATTCGTGCAACACGCTACTAAAAATAATAAGGTTTTTCTTGTCCGCTCTTTTCAAAAGATTAAAAATCTCATCATCAATTATTAATTTGGTTGAAACTAGCATAGTATGTTTTGTTCTAGCTGCTAATAATACTAATTGGTCAGCCATTACTTTATTTTTCTCAATGCCAACTAATATTGTTTTTTTGTTTGTTAACTTTTCATCAAGAACCTCAAGTATTCGCCCATCTGCACATCCAAAATCAACTATATAATCATAGTCATTAATATCTATTTCATTTAGGAAGAAGAGCTTGTCCTCTAAACTCTTCGCCATACTTTCACAATAAATTTTTGTGTATTCTTCAGTCACATTTATTTACCCCTTTCAAAAAATTTTTAATTTTTCTTTCTCATAATATGGTCAGTTTGACAAAGCCTATCTAATTGTTCATCTTGCAGCTTTTCTAATTTTGTCCAAGCCTTTTGCTTGTAATTTGTTTTCCATAATATTACCTCCTCTTGAAAAACTACCTACATTATACAACACTTGTCCAAGCCTTGTCAAGAAAAAAACTCACATTTTCAATTTTTTTAATGCAAGCCTTTTTCTGAAAGAACGTGACATAAATACATATAAATTCATTTTTTGGAAGATGAAATAAATATATTTATATAGTGATTGATAGAGCCTCAAATACTTGAAGCACCTCCATTATACCACGCTTTTAAACTTTTGTCAAGGAAAAAAGAGCCTCAGCTCTAATTTCCCCTTGCTAAAAAACAAGGAATATAATCAATACTAAAAAATCACCTAAAACTATCATCGCACATCGTTTCACTACTGCTAGCGTAATTATTTTTAGGATATTTCGCAAGTTCGAAGTAATAGCGAATTTTACGACATCCCATCACGGCTTTTTACGGTTCTTCAACCTAAAAATTTCGACATACGATCCAAAATAATAAGATGTAATTCCTCGTTTTACGAGAAATGACTTATTACACCGACATTATAACATGTTTAAGAAAAATTGTCAAGAAACATACGAATAAAAAAGCCCACCATGGTACGCTTAAATCAGAGGCGTGGTGGGAACTATTACAAATATTATAACCTATTAAATGAAATATTTGGATTTAGGCATTACCCAAGCCTTTCTAGTATACAAAGTTATAATATTCTTTTTTAACCATAGTGCCGAAGCAATCTACAGTATGATCCATACAGATATTATTTAATGACCTTACTGCTTGGTCAAAATTAATATTATCATACACATAGATACTTTGTCAAACGTTTTACACGCACCCACGTGTTTCATTTTATTTACCCGATATCTTTCCACCAATAAATTCACGTACGGCATTAAACCAATTTGTGAAAAAAGCGACTAACTTGTCCCACCATTCTAAATGCAGCACAAATTCTGCAACTAAAAAAGTCCCAACACAAAGAATCACTAAAGCATAAAAGCCAGTCCAGAAAACCGACTTTTGCGACATCCAATGCACGACCTTCCTGACAACTTCCAAAATTTGAGCTAACAAAAACAACACCCAAAAAACCACTGTCAGACCTAACAACACATAGATCGCTACTCGCAACCCTTTTGGCAACTTATTCAAAAATTTTACAGCACTGATAACCCACATTTCATTCGCACCTCACTCGTTCCTCGTTCGCTACTCATGCACTTTCGTGCGATTGCTTACACATCGATTAAAGTATACCACAGAAATTTTCTTTTGGCAAGAGATTTTGTGAAATGTCGAAAGGTTTTGCGAAATTGAAAATGCTTTGCAAAGTTTTTGCAAATTAAAAATGATGGAGAAATGGCATAGAGGTAATGATACTACCTTATAAACTTTCAAAAAATAGGGTAGGGGGGTTATTTTTGGTTCTTTCTTACATTCTCGTTCTTTCTTATACTTTCATTTTCAAATTTGAGCCTTAAAAACCGCTTATTTCTAAATTTTATTTGTTTTT
>ENA-OUQW01000526-OUQW01000526.1-human-gut-metagenome-genome-assembly--contig:-NODE-526-length-49374-cov-21.740039_pt1 | contig 49374 bp, 37 predicted proteins | sample MGYA00248464_ERZ548849 | MGnify/ENA primary metagenome ERZ548849 (study PRJEB26491, sample SAMN04978193) | human gut metagenome | host: Homo sapiens | study: EMG produced TPA metagenomics assembly of... | reverse complement strand
GAGAAATCCAAATGACTTCAATCTGAAATGAAACAACAGAGGCCATCTCAAGTTTTGAGACAGCCTCTTTTTAGCAATAAAAGCCGATGAGTTATTTGCTTTCTTTCTTAAACTTATAGACAGCAAATGTCATGGCACCTATTTCGGTATTGAGCGTATTTCCTTCAATTGAAATGCTACTTTCTTTAGGAGTGATGAGGTTCGGATTGTCGAGTGTATTTTCTGCATCTGGGTTTTCTGTATGTAATGTGATGCATTTTCCGTCTCCTAAAGTTACAGACTTCTTCAGACCTTTAAATTCCAGGCTGATAGACTGTGCCTTTTCTGACACGTTGGCTACTTTGACAATGTAAGTCTGTGTGTTTTCATCCCATACGGCACTGGCGAAAAGTCCATTCTGGCCTTCCTGACCACTAACCGGTTTTTTATCCATAGTCAGAGGAACTACATTTGTTCCGGTATTATGACCGTAAAGTGATTGTACATACCAGCTGCAGGTGCGTACAGAACGGAGGTTGTCAAACCAGATTAAGTCTGGACGCCACTGCCAGCCTTCTACGTGAGCCAACAGCGGAGCATAAGTAGCCATGTGTACTACATCTGCGTTTCTTTCTACTCCAGTCAGAAAAGCAGCTTCCAGCAAAGAAGCGTGGAAGTGGTTCCATTTCTTTCCTTTTCCGTGGCAAGCATATTCTCCTGCAAATACTTTCGGGCCTTTACGGTCGTAATTGTCGTAACGGTTTCCTGATTTCAAGAACCAGTCTTCCGGACGATAGAAGTGTTCGTCTACCAGGTCCACTTTCAGTTTCTTCATTTCCGGCCACAAGTAATCGAAGTCTTTTCCTTCAGAATTCGGACCAGACGAACCGATAATCTTGATTTCAGGATGTGCTTTGCGGAGAGCTTCTACGAATAACTTTAAGCGTTCAGGATATTCAGGTCCCCACTGTTCGTTTCCGATTCCGATGAACTTCATGTTGAAAGGAGCCGGATGTCCCATATCGGCACGGAGTTTTCCCCATTGGGTATCAGTACCTCCATTAGCAAACTCAATCAGATCGAGTGCATCCTGAATGTAGCTGTCGAGGTCGCATACTTGTACATGTGCTTTCGGGTCATCGTTCTGATACTGGCAGGCAAGTCCACAGTTCAGTACAGGAAGTGGTTCTGCTCCCATGTCTTCTGACAGAAGGAACAATTCATAGAATCCCATGCCATAAGTCTGGAAGTAATCAGGGAAGAAACGATGCGGGAAAGTATAATGCCATCTGTTTTCATTGAGCGGACGGTTTTCTACTGGGCCTACAGAGTTTTTCCAGTTGTAACGGGTTGCCAGGTCTGTACCTTCCACGATACATCCTCCGGGGAAACGGAATACTCCCGGTTTGGTGTCGGCCAATGCCTGTACCAGGTCCTTTCTCAATCCGTTTTCACGTCCTTTCCAAGTATTTACAGGGAATAAAGAAACATGTTCCAGGTCTACGGTGCCCGGTGAATCGAGGAATATTCTCAAATGAGCTTTTGCTTCTGTCTGGGTCGGTGTGAGGATAACTTCATATTTTTTCCAGTCTTTTGAGTTAATTGTCAGGTTTTGTGAAGTGATGACCTGAGTTTCTCCCATAGACGCATTGTTGATAAGTTCTACTCGTATTTTCTGGTTTTCTCCTCTTGCCCATACGGTAAAACGATATTTTTCATTGGCTTTGAGTCCGATACCGAAAAATCCTTCGTTTTCAATACCTGTGCGTTTGTGTGCATGTCCGGGGTCTGCCAGGCGTACATAATGTGGATTGCGTTCAAACGGGCCATCATTTTGCAGAGTTACGTTTCCAAAAATGTCCCATCCCATAAAACTTTGAGGGAACTCGAATGAACGGTTCTTGATTAATTCTGCATAGAGTCCCCCGTCTGCTCCATAGTTGATGTCTTCGAAGAAATGACCGTACATGGTCGGTTGAATTTCTGCTCCAATTTTATTGGCTTGGATAACCATCTGATTGACATTCTGTGCGTGCAAGCTGAGTCCTGCTGTTAGTGCAAGCGCAGAAAGAAAGGTTAAGTGTTTGTTCATGGTTTTATTATTAAATTAATGTGATACAAATTTATAAATAAACACGAGAAATTCATGGAAAAACAGTGAAATATCTATCTTTATGAAATTTAGGCATAAAATTAGGAGCAATCATTTTTCCTGAGGTGGACAAATTATTCTATTGGGTGGACATTTGTCTTTTGAGTGGATTTTTATCCTCTTTTTCAGAAAAAGACTCGAAAAACGGTTTACCTTTGTGTAAAACAGAATAATTTCTATGAAAAGAAACAGCTTACTTCTATACTTGCTTCTTGTTTTTTGCTTATGTTGCCCGAATAGGCTACTCTATGCGGTACAAAACTCTTCTCGTTTCTCGTTGGCTTCTATTACGATAAACGATGGACTGCCTTATAATTTTGTAGATGATATCATCAAATCCAGTGACGGCTATTTGTGGGTGGCTACGTATGGAGGAGGAGTAGCTCGTTATGATGGCAATGAGTTTGTGGTTTTTAGTGCCAGCACAACGGATAAAAAAAGACTGTTGCGAAGTAATTTTGTGGAGAAATTAGCGGAGGATACTTTTCATCGTATTTGGATGGCAGGAGAAGCAGGTATAGAGCTCCTTTCTACAGATAATTTGCAATTGTTGCCTGTAGAATCTTTACAGTCGGCGGAAATGGCTGAGTTGATGAAGCAACCGGTGAGTTTCTTGATGACTGCCAAATCTGGTAATTTATGGTTTTGTAGCCGTGGACAGATTTATAAGGTAATATTTAATAGTACAGGTACTGTGAAAAAAGTGATTCGGATTTCAGATACTCCGATACATGAACGTGGCTGTGTGTTGTACGAAATTGACGGATATATCTGGTTCTTTCATCAGGGGAAAATGTGCCGGATTAGCGAGAGCGTGGAAAAAAGTCAGGAGCCACAGCCCGTATCTGTTTCTTTGAATATTTCTTCTTTTGAATCGGTATTTTGTATTTATCATTGTAAGAACAATGTGTGGATTGGTACAAGTAATGGATTGTATTGTTATGATTTGACTACAGACACTAGTGTGCATCATGTACATAATGCTCAAAATCCTTCTTCCTTATCGCAGAATTATGTGACATCCATTACTTCTACACGAGATGATCAAGTGATAGTTGGTACGTTGTTAGGATTGAATGTATTTAATGCTTCTGCTTCTGATTTTACTCGTATCCAGGCAAGTGAGGGCATGGAGATGCACGGCTTGTCTTGTAATTTTATCAATACCCTTTATGCGGATGATGAAAATGATATTGTGTGGGTTGGAACTGAAATAGGAGGAATAAGCAAAATGTTTTCTTCCCGTTTGTCTGTAGTGAATTATTATCATCAGCAGAATCTTTCGGGCAGTTTATCACATAATCCGGTCAATTCGATAGTGGAAGATGAGTATCAGACACTTTGGGTAGGTACCGTAGAAGGGGGATTAAACTGCCGTTTGAAGGGGAGCGATTCTTTCTTGCATTATACCACTGAAACACCAGCCAGTTTGGCACATAATACTGTAAGTGTATTGATGTTAGGTGATGAGGACCGTTTGTATGTAGGTACCTGGGGCGGTGGACTTGGCTGGATTAATCGTAAACCATCTGCTTCTAAACGTTATATGCCCGTTCCGTTGAATGATCCTTTTGTGTCAAGTTTGGCTTTTGACCCTGTGAGTCATTTACTTTGGATTGGCACAATGAATAATGTGTATGTATATAATCCGGCTGATGGAAGTATTTCAGAGCCTTTCTTGAATGAAAGTAAAGAAATTATCAATCAGAATGCATTAGGAATGTGTATTACTCGCGAACGGGAACTTTGGATTTCTTCTCCGTTTGGCCTTTTAAGAGTAAATCTTTCTGCATACGAAAAGGGACAATTGAAATACAAGAAGTATGTCTATCAATTGGATAGTCCTGATTCCGGACATCGGGAACGTATCACTTCTATTTTTCAGGCAAAAGATGGGACTATCTGGTTAGGAAGTAACGGAAATGGATTTTATAAAGCATTGAAAAAAGGAAATGATTACCAATTTCAAGCTTATACGAAGAATGATGGCTTGGTGAGTAATAGTGTACGAGGTATCTTGGAAGACTGGTACGGCAATATTTGGGTATCTACGGATAATGGTTTGTCATGCTTTAATGTGAAAGAAGAGTCATTCCGCAATTATAGTCAGATTGACGGTCTAATTTCCGATCAGTTTTATTGGAATGCCGGAGCTTTGTCGTTTGACAAGGAACGTTTGTTCTTTGGTAGTCAGAAAGGGCTGACGGAGATACATCCGATGATTGAAGCTGAGCATCAGCGTAAGTTTCCTTTGGCTTTTACCCACTGTAGAGTGTTTGGACAGGAAGTCTTCCCTCAGTCTGGGGAAATAGTCATGCATGAAAGTGACAAGTCGTTATCAATAGAGTTTTCGGCACTTGATTATGCGTTAGAATCTCAGGCGCAATATTCATATCGTTTAAAAGGGTTTGATGACGCATGGGTAACTGTACCCTCCAATCGAAATAATGCGACTCATACCAATCTATATCCAGGAAAATATGTTTTCCAGCTTCGATATGCTCCTGATGGCAAACACTGGCTTGCGCATACAGAGGAATTGGTTATCGTAGTGCGTCCTTATTTCTATAAGACCCCCTGGTTCCTGCTTTCTGTCTTGTTTATTATCCTGTTTGGTGGTTATCGTATCCTGAGGTGGCGTTATCAGGCTATGAAGCGTCAGCAAGATTTATTGCATCAGATGGTGGAAGAACGTACTTCTGAGTTGGAGGAGCAAAAGAAACTGCTTTCCAATCAGACGCATGAGCTTTCGGAACAGAATCAGTTACTGAAAGATCAGAATGAGAAAATCACTACGCAAAAGAATCAGATTTTAGAGATGTCGCGTAAGGTAGAAGAACTGACCATTGACAAACTGGCATTTTTTACCAATATTACGCATGAATTCCGGACTCCATTGACGTTGATTGTCGGTCCTATCGAACGCGCTTTGAAATTGAGCTATAATCCACAGGTAATAGAACAGTTGCATCTGGTAGAGCGTAATTCAAAATATCTTCTTTCGCTGGTTAATCAGTTGATGGATTTCCGGAAAGTGGAGGAAGGACGTATCAAAATTGCCACTAATTATGGGAATCTGAGAGAATTTATGGCCGAGATTGTGCCACCTTTTGCAGATTATGCGAAGAATCGTGGCATTGACCTTCAGCTGTATCTTCGCCTTGCCGATCCGATTCTGATGTTCGATGAGGATGTGATGCGTAAGATTATGACAAATTTAATCAGTAATGCTCTGAAGTTTACTCCAAAGGGAGGGAAGGTAGGCATATATGTAGGAGTTATTGGCAAAGAAAATGAGAAAAAGCTGTTCATTAGTGTTCGTGATACGGGAAAAGGTATTCCTGAGAATGATATGGAGCGTATTTTCATGCAGTTCTATCAATCCGATAACCGAAGCCTTGAGTCGGTCAGTGGTCAGAGTGGTACCGGCATAGGTTTGTATTTATGCCGGAAGCTGATAGATATGTTAGACGGTAAGATTTATGCAAAGAATAATCCGGTGAAAGGAGCCTCATTCCGCATTCTCTTGCCAGCTTTATATGGTGAGACTCAATCCCAGCCGGATTCTTCTGAGATAGAAAAAGAAGATACCGTGATAGATGTGCCTCGTAATGGAAAGATGGTTGTACTGGTAGTAGAAGACAATAAAGATATGCGCGATTATATCCGTTCTATCTTAGCCGAATATTATAATGTGTTGGAGGCCGCTCAGGGAGAAGAGGCCCTGAATATATTGCATTCTAATAATGTGGACTTTATTATTAGTGACCTGATGATGCCGGTTATGGATGGTATGGAATTATCTCGTCGTGTAAAGAATGACTTCTCCATATCTCATATTCCTTTCTTGATGTTGACAGCCAAAACTTCTGACGAAGCACGTTTGGAAAGTTATAAAATGGGTGCAGACGCATTCTTACTGAAACCTTTCGATGAGAACATGTTGTTGGCCCGTATTTCCAATATATTGGAGAATCGAAGACGTTTCCAGCAAAAGTTCTCTATTGATATGAATACTGATTCGTTGGAGGTGGATGAGAATTCCGGCGATAAGAAGTTCCTGAACAAAGCAATGTCAGTTGTAAAAGAAAATTATAAGAATCCGGACTTTGAGGTGAGTGATTTTATAGAGGCAGTTGGCATCAGCAAGAGTTTGTTGAATAAAAAAATGCAGAGCCTGACAGGACAATCTGCCGGACAGTTCATTCGCAATTATCGTTTGAATCTGGCTCGTGAACTTCTGCTGAAGAATAAGGTAACCCGTACAATGAATATTTCTGAGATTGCATACGAAGTCGGATTTAATGACCCGAAATATTTTACTCGTTGTTTTACAAAGCATTTTAACGTAACTCCGAGTAGTTTGTTAGAAGATTGAGCATTAATCTTATGTCTTTGTCTTAGTCGGAAACCTGTGTCAATCGTCATAGGTTTCCGGCTTTTTTATGAGTATATTCTTTTTCCAGGGGTACTGTTTTACTCAGAAAGGTGGAAATTTTCATGATTTTCATTTATCCACCTATAAAAACCGTTTGTCCACCTTCTTCATTATTTATGTTTTTACATTTGGACCATTGAAATAAACGTTTTTTGTTAAATAAAGACTTCCGTACTATGAAACATGGCTAGAAAAAGTCAGTCTTGGTGCTGTTGAAATATGATGTATGAGGATAGAAGTCTGAGTTTTTAAGTGGAATATTACTTTATTAATAATTTAAATTTAATACCATTAAAATGAAAAAACATTTGATTTTTTCCGCAATGCTTGGTTTGTGTGCCTTGGGTGGTACGGCGATGTATCCCGTATCCGTCATGGCTGCTGTAGCACAATCACCGGCTATTAAGGTTAGTGGACAGGTGGTTGATGAACAAGGTGAACCCTTGTTGGGTGCTACTATTAGGGTAAAAGACACTTCAATCGGAACAACTACTGATTTGGATGGAAATTTCCAGTTGGAGGTGCCTGGCAATGCTGTCCTGCTGATAAGCTATGTGGGCTATAAGGAACGTGAGGTAGCAGTTCGTAACCGTGCTATCCTCGAACCTATTCAGTTGCAGAGTGATACTGAAATGTTAGAGCAGGTAGTGGTAATTGGTTACGGTACACAGAAAAAGTCAGATTTGACCGGTTCTGTGGCAGTAGTAGATGCAGAGGCCTTGAAACAAGTATCTCATTCCAATATTTCATCTATGTTGGAAGGTAAGGTTGCAGGTGTACAGATTACTTCTGACGGTCAGCCTGGTGCTGATCCTACTGTACGTATTCGTGGAGTTGGCTCTTTTGGTAGTACTGCCCCGCTTTATGTTATCGACGGAGTACCGATGGGAACTTCCATTCGTGACTTTTCTTCCAATGATATTGAGACGATTCAGGTGTTGAAGGACGCCTCTGCAGCCGCCATTTACGGTTCACGTGCTGCAAATGGCGTAGTTATCATCACCACCAAGCGTGGACAGAAAGACCAGCCTTTGAAGGTGGACTATAACGGATATTTTGGTGTGGATTATATTCCTAAGGGTGTGTACGATGTGATGGATGCCGATCAGTACAGTCAGTACCTTGGACAGGCTTGCTTGAATTCAAACACTCCGTTGCCCGGAGGGTACAGTCTGGACAGTGCCACTGGTAAATATCGTTTTCAGGATAATACCAACACCGATTGGTTTGATGAAGTGTTCAAGACGGGTATCCGACAGAACCACAACGTGAATCTGTCGGGAGGTAGTGCCCACAGCACCTACAATGTATCGTTAGATTACTTCAACCAGAAGGGAACACTGGAAGGAGCTGGTCCTAACTATGAACGTTTCACGGCACGTGTGAATAACTCCATGGACACTAAGTTTGTCAAGTTCCAGACCAGTGTGGTTTATTCTCATTCCGACCAGGATAATATGGGATTGTCGAATGCTTCGGAATATGTGCAGGGATTGTATGGAAACGTGACCAATGTGTTGCGTGGTACTTTGCTTATGCAGCCTACCATCAAGGCATACGATTCTTCCACCTGGGTGCTGGATGATAAGGTAGGAGCAGCAAGCGACTACAACTATGATGCGTATGGGTATGGAGTTTATTATGATACCGTACACGGTGATATTTCTGCTTCGAACCCGTTGTTGATTAACAATTTGCTGCAACGTAATACGCGTGTAGACCGTTTTGTGGGAACCGCTTCAGCCGATGTGGATTTGCTGAAGATGTTTGGCATTGATAACAAGAATCACAAGCTGAATTATAAAATCAATCTGTCATACAGTATGACTCATGCCAAAGATTTTACTTGGATTCCGGCTTGGGTACAGAGTAACCGTGTTTACTTGGCAAAGAGTAACGAACGTTTGGACAAGAATTCACGCGACTACAAGGATGCGTTGATTGAAAACCTGCTCACTTACGATGGCACTATCGGTAAACATCACATCAACGTAGTGCTCGGACAGACTTATGAGGAAGAGAACACGGACTTGTTGAACGGATGGGCACTTAATTTCACTGAACCGTATTTCCTGCAGCTTCAGAACGGGGCCGATACCTATTCTTCAAGTTACGAATATAAGCATGCTATTCTGTCCTACATCGGTCGTGTCAATTACAACTATGATGACAGATACTTGTTCTCGGCTACTGTACGTCGGGACGCAAGTTCTCGTTTGTCGAAGAATATTCGCTGGGGTACATTCCCATCTGTATCTTTGGGCTGGCGTTTCGATAAAGAGCCTTTCTTCCCCTTCAATACGGATGTGGTAAACATGTTCAAGGTACGTGGTAGCTACGGTGAACTTGGTAACGAGAATATCGGTGAATATGTGTATCAGGCAGTGATGTCACGTAACAACATGACCTATAGCTTCAATAACTCGCCTGTGACTGGTTCTGCCATTTCTACTTTTGTAGATAACAACCTGGCATGGGAGAAGAAGAAAACCTATAACGTGGGTCTTGACCTTGCCTTCTTCAATAACCGTTTGGAATTCACGGCTGAATGGTACAAGAACACAAGTACAGACTTGTTGTATAATGTACCGGTTCCGGAACAGGCTGGTGTATCTAATACCACGGTTACCATGAATGCTGCTTCAATGAATAACTCCGGTTTTGAATTTGCGGCTACTTACCGTAACCGTGACCATGATTTCAAGTATGAGATTTCAGGAAACCTCAGTACGCTCCGCAATCGTGTGACTTCTTTGGGATTCGGTACGGAATCTTACATCAGTGGTTCTTATATTACGAATGTGGGACAGGAAATCGGTCAGTTCTACGGCTGGGTATATGAAGGAATCGCCCGTACGCAGGAAGATTTGGACAATCATGCCACTCAGGACGGTGCCAATGTAGGTGACTGCCTTTACAAGGATGTGAACGGTGACGGGGTAGTAAACGGTGACGACCAGACAGTGCTGGGCAGCGGTATGCCGAAAATCAACTTTGGTCTGAACGCCCGTTTTGAATATAAAGGATTTGACCTGAGTATTGCTACTTACGGAGCATTGAACTATCATGTGGCTGATGACATTTATAATTCGCTTAACTCTTGCTACGGCTATGGCAACAAGGACGTGGCTATACTCGATGCCAACCGTTTCAGCGAAGACGGAACTACTTATCTTTCCAATGTGCCCCGGACTTATGTCACCAACAATGCCAGTCTGGCTTGGAACGACTTGTTCAGTTCACGCAAAATCCAGAATGCCGCTTATTGGAAGATTGCCAATGTGGAATTAGGTTATAATTTCCCGAATAAATGGTTTGGAAAATATGTATCCGACGTACGATTCTACGTGTCAGCACAGAACCTTTATACCTTTACCGGATACCATGGCTATAATGTAGACTATGCAGGAGGTACCTTTACTCCGGGTTATAACTTCTGCTCTTTCCCGACTGCACGTACCTTTATGTGTGGACTTCATTTTACATTCTAATTGTTGTACTATTAAAAACATATCAAATGAAACTATATAAATATTCACTTGCCTGCATGTTGGGGTTGGGGCTTTTGACTTCTTGTGCAGACAGACTGGAATTGGTAAATCCCAACCAGCAGACTTCAGGTACGTTTGGCTATACTGCCGATGATTTGGAGGAGAGTGTGATTGCTGCCTACAATCATATCCGTATGGAAGGCTCTTATGCCCGTGTAGGCTACACTATTGATATAACCCGTAGTGATGAGGTTTGGAACTCTTCACAGGTATGGTACTTGTCATTTGACGATTTGAATGTGCCATTTACGGATGAAATTACATTCTGGCCTTGGCGGGAATGGTACTATACCATCAATGTATGCAACTTCATCCTGTCTCGTTGCGATGAAGATGACAGTCAGCTGGCGGAGAACATGAGATACATCAAGGGGCAGGCTCTCTTCTTGCGCGGATTGAGCTATTACAACTTGGTGGGTTATTATCAGAATCCACCGCTTATCACGGACTATGAGACTTATTCTTCACTGGAAGGACTTTATGGTAGTAACAGCACTTATGACGAAGTGCTTGACCAGGTGGAGGCGGATTTTCAGGAGGCCATGAACCTGCTGCCTTCACGTGATAAAGGAGGTGAATGGGCAGGTGGACGTGCTACCTGCGGTTCTGCGGCTGGTTATTATGCCCGCGCGCTGATGGTACGCCATAAATTTAGCGAGGCTCTTACAGTATTGGAAGACATCATTAACAAAAAATACGGAACTTATCGGTTAATGGACAATTACGGTGACAATTTCCGCGAAGGTTCAGCTTACGAGAACAACGACGAAAGTCTCTTTGAGGTACAGTTCCTTGACTATGGTTCACAAGGTACTGATGACGAATGGACTCCGGTAAATACCAGTCCTAATGCCACTCAAGGTCATGCTGTCGAGAGTAATCTGGCTCCGGGTTCTTTCAGTGGATGGGCCGATTTGGCAGCTTCACCTTGGCTTTATCAGCTCTTCAAAGCGGAGAGAACAAAGGATGGCGGGTTAGACCCTCGTCTGTATTGGACACTTGGTACGTATGAGAATGAATGGGAAGGCTTTGAATATGGTAATGTAGCTTATTCAAAGGAACTTACGGCTGCTGATAAGAATATTATTACGCATAACGACAACGGCGGTATTCCTATTGCAAAGAATACCAATTTCCGTACAGGATTGTATAGTACGGTCACAACAGGTTTGCGATGTGGTATCAACTTACGTTTGATGCGCTATTCCGATGTATTGCTTCGTGCTGCGGAATGTGAGAATGAAGTAAACGGACCTACTGAAAAGGCCATTGGTTGGATTAACGAAGTTCGTAGCCGCGCCGACTTACCGGACTTGAAACTGGAAGATTTTGATACTGCAGACAAATTGTTTGAACAGATTGCGAACGTGGAACGTCCGAAGGAATTCGGGTGTGAGTTTGGTAGAGGCTTCGACCTTATCCGTTGGGGATTCTTTTATGACAGCGGACGTCTGCAGCAGTTGAAAGAGCATAGCACTTTCCGTCGTTCCAATGACCCTGATAAGTTGCTTACTCCCGTCAGCTACAACAATATTAGCTCCGACTCTGAGTTGAAATGCCCGTTCGACACTTACTTGCCAGGACATGAGTTCTTGCCCATTTATCAGACCGTACTTAACAACAACCCGAACCTGAAAGGAAATTCGGCTAACTACGGAACCGATAATTCTACTTATTTCCAGGAAAAAGGATGGACGGTGCATCCGGTAGTAAATCTGGGTGAATAAAAAATAAAAGAAATAGTCTCCCTTTTCCAGCATTCCGTTTGGAAACTGGGAGGCTTCAATCAATGACCTATTTATATGAAAATTATGAGACATCTCAATAAATTATTGTTCGCCTGTGGTCTTGTAGCTTTTGGACTACCGACTTTGACAGGCTGTGAGGGTGGCGAACTATTCGATGTGAACGCCCCTGACTGGATCTCCGATAAAGTGCAGGAAATAGAAGACGCAGAGAACCAAGGAGAGGAAGTGCTTGAAGGCATGATGGAAGATGTGTACACAGTGGGAAACACTGATTACTCGAGTGCATGGTGGACTGCTTTTTCCAAGTATTATGTAATACCTGATGGGCAGAAATGGAACGCGGTGTTTAATCTTAAAATAAATCCGGATGCTCCCAATACATATAAGAATTTTGCCCTGATCATTTGCTCAGACGCTGATCGTGCTACTGAAGGATATAAGGAGTATGGAGCAATACGTTTTGATAATCAGCCATCTGGAAACTCGGAGTGGGGTGACTATATCGATCGTTCCTGTATCGAGAGTACGCTTACTTTCGAAACCGATACTGATGAAGGGATTGAAAAACTCGGAGGAAAGGTTACACTCACTGTCGACCGGTCTAATCCAGAGGCCTTTAATGTGACCATGACCAATGGCACAGTGACGAAGACTTATAAGCAACCGACTGCTCTTGTCAATTTGAATGCAGATGCAAGTAACACCAATATTCGTTGTTTCTTAGTACCTGAAGGTTCATACATCGACTTTTTGCAAAGCAATATTGAACCTATCGGAGGGCTCACTTCAGGTGAAGATAAAAATCCGGTTTCAATGGTGTTGCAGAATGTACCGACAGAGGTTGATGCGGGTGCTGACGTGAATGAAGCCATGGCTGATGTAACTGCGTTAGTGACTTTTGAGGAAGGAGTTACAAAGACCGTTAAAGCGTCAGATCTTAGTTTCTCTGCTATTCCCGATATGGATACTCCGGGGCAAAAGACACTTGTGGCTGCTTATAACAAGACGTCTAAAGGTGAGAACTGCGATACTCCTATTATGGCTTATGCGAACTTTGAGGTGGTAGAAAGGATTGTGTCTATTGAAGTGACAACCCCACCGACTCGTAGTACTTATAAATATTATACATTGGATGGGAACAATTCTTTAACTGGTTACTCATTAGTTTTTGATCCTACAGGAATTCGTGTTCAAGGTACAGATACAAAAGGAGAAACAAGGCTTGTTGATAATGCAAAACTGACTTTTTCTACTATACCTGCTGAATCAGGTACTCAGAATGTAACTGTAACGTATGAGGGATTAACAACAACAGTACCAGTTGAAGTGGTAATATCTTCAGCTTCTAAAGTGTCAAATGGAAATAATGTGTTAGGTAATGAGGATAATTCTAGCTTATGGGCTAATCCGATTTTCTCAGATGCGTTTAAAGTAAATGCTGGTGAAACAAAGTATATTACTTTTACTAATTATAGTAATTTGGCTGGTAATTGGAACAATTTCCTCGTAATATTACAGAGCTCTAATGTACATAAGGCTGTTGTTAGAGCAGATAATTACGGATGGGGCGATGGATATGCAGCTTGTACCCATTATGGCACACAAGGCGTATGGGAAGATTGGCTCAAAGGTATGAATGGAGCTAAAGTCACTGTATTTGTAACTAATAACGGTGATGGCACAGCAGATGTTTTATCCACTATGGAAGGAACAACAGGTCAGAAATCTACACAGTATTATTATGGATTGAACAATATTGATTCTAGTGATTTAGAGTTGTTGCTTTCTGTAGATGGTTGCCATCTCGTATTCGAATAAAATAAATTTTTCTAATCATACATGCCGTTATTCTTATGAACGACGGCATGTCTTAAATAGAACTTACAAATGAAAAAACTATCATTCCTTTTCATATCCCTGCTGACAGCGTTTGCTTTTACGGGTTGTACTGATGGGTTGGATAACATCGAATACAATCCAAGCAACGGGGTGATTTTGTCAGCTCCTGTGTCGGCTGCGGCAACAAGTTCTTCACTGACCGTTACTTCTACGATGAATGGTAATGTGGGTGTCGTACTTAAAAAAGGTTTCTGCTATAGTGCAAACGTACAGAATCCTACTATCAAAGATTATGTAGTAGATGCAGATGAAAACTTCAGTGCTACTATCACAGGTCTGATGGGAGGAACTACCTATTATATTCGTGCATACGTTTACGGTGACAGTCGTTATGTCTATTCGGAGACATTTACGGTTACTACGGGAGTAGCTTCTCTTGAAGAATATGTAGCACCGGCTTATGTAGATAACTATGTGGATATTGCAGCTTGGTCTAGCCGAGGAAAGTGGAATCTGGCTAACGTACATGACCCTACAGTGGTACTGGCTGAGGATGGATATTATTACATGTATCAGACAGACGCTTCATACGGTAATGCTCATCTGGCAGGTGGACACTTCCACGGACGTCGTTCGAAAGACTTAGTGAACTGGGAGTATTTAGGAGGTACTATGAAGGAGCTTCCTGAATGGGTTATTCCGAAGTTGAATGAAATTCGTACTGAAATGGGATTGGAAGCTACTACGGCTAACTCAGCTGATTTCGGTTACTGGGCACCTTGTGTACGTAAAGTAAAAGATGGATTGTACCGTATGTATTATTCTATCGTTTGTCCTGGAACAATAAGTGGTGACGGTACCTGGAGTGAACGTGCTTTCATTGGTTTGATGGAGAATGATAATCCGGCTAACAATGACGGATGGGTAGATAAAGGCTATGTAATTACCAATGCTTCGGATAAGGGATTAGACTTTAATGTGGCAGCGAATAATTATGAAAATAGTTATTATAAATGGAATGCCATCGACCCGAGTTACTTTATTGACAAGGACAGTAAACATTGGTTGATTTACGGTTCATGGCATAGTGGTATCGCTTTGGTGGAACTGGATGCAGAAAGTGGTAAGGTAAAGGCTGAACTGCCTAAGCCTTGGGGTACTACAGGGGAAGAAATTGCTGCGTATGGGAAACTGATAGCTACCCGCAACATGCGTAGCCGTTGGCAAGCTTCGGAAGGTCCGGAAATAATTTATCATGATGGATATTATTATTTGTTCCTGGCATACGATGAGCTGTCTGTGGCTTACAATACCCGTGTGGCACGTGCCGAACATATTGAAGGCCCGTATTTCAGTATGGATGGTACGAATGTGACTACAAATGGAGGTGATATTCTTCCAGTGGTAACACATCCTTACAAATTTAATGGTAGCGATGGCTGGGTAGGTATTTCTCATTGCTGTGTATTTGATGATGGAAATGGCAACTGGTATTTTGCCTCACAAGGACGTTTCCCGAAAAATGCGGGAGGCAATGCATCAAGTAACGATCTCATGATGGGGCATGTACGTAAAATCCGTTGGACAGAAGATGGCTGGCCGCTTGTAATGCCTGAACGTTATGGTGCTGTGCCGCAGGATAAAATAGAAGAAAGTGAGCTGATTGGTAACTGGGAACATATTGACCTTTCTTATTCTTTCGGAAATCAGAAAACTTCTACTCAAATGACGTTGACAGAAGATCATAAAGTGTCTGCAGGACCTTGGGCTGGAGCTACATGGTCTTATGATGCAGAAAATCAGGTTTTAACAGCTAACGGTGTAAAACTATATTTGCAGCGTGAAACTGATTGGGAGGCATCTCCGAGAACTCACACTATCGTCTATGCAGGTTATGGCGGTAATAATAAGACTTATTGGGGAAAAAAGAGCAAATAACTCCGTTTGTATCCTCATGCAACTATAATGTGGAGAATATAACAAAAAATGAGTAATTCTGCTTGCAGTATTACTCATTTTTTGTTTTGATTTTCTATGTAATGTTTTATTGCATTTTTATTTATGTAAGCCATGAAACACATCATTTTCTCATTTATCTTCCTGGCTGCAGCAAGCGCAGCTTACGCTTCTTCTCCTAAGAAGTCGTCGGTCATTCCAACCAGCAAAGTCATGACCCATGACCCGGTGCTGGCTAAGCAGGGTGATACCTATTACCTCTTTGCTACTGGACAGGGAATTTCCGTGATGTCTTCAAAGGATTTGAAGAACTGGAAGTTTGAAAAACCGGTATTCGAGGAAGCACCGCAATGGGCGGTGGAAACCGTAAAAGGTTATAATGGACATACGTGGGCACCGGATATTATTTTCCATAACGGACTTTATCATTTGTTTTATTCATGTTCGGCATTTGGAAAGAATACTTCCGCTATCGGTCATGCTACGAATCCTACACTTGATCCTTCCAGTCCTGATTTCAAGTGGACAGACCATGGAAAAGTAATTCAGTCGGTTCCTAATCGGGATATGTGGAATGCTATTGACCCTAATATCATCATTGATGAAAACGGTACACCCTGGATGAATTTCGGCTCATTTTGGGATGGCATCAAGATGGTAAAACTGACCCCTGATATGAATGGAGTGGCCCATCCGGAAGAGTGGTATTCACTTTCTCGCCGTCAACGAACCTTTAATCTGGACGAAGAGAATGCGGGTGACGGAGCGGTTGAGGCGCCTTTTATCATGAAGCACGGTGATTATTATTATCTGTTCGTATCGTTTGATTATTGTTGCAAGGGATTGAAAAGCAACTATAAAGTCATGGTGGGACGTTCGAAGGCTGTCACAGGGCCTTATTTAGACAAAGACGGAAAAGCCATGGATAAGGGAGGCGGCTCATTAGTGATTCAGGGGAATAAGGATTATGCCGGAGTAGGTCATAATGCAGCCTACCATTTGGATGGGAAGGATTATTTTATTTCCCATGCCTATTCCGTGGCAGAAGAGGGAGCTCCCAAATTGATTATTCGTGAAATGACGTGGACACCAGACGGGTGGCCAATCGTAAACTTCTAAAAGTGATGCTTGCAGGGATGCCGCAGGGAGTATGTGTACTTCTGAGCGGCATCTTTTTTGTATGGATATTGCATGATTTTTGGTAGTGTTTTAGTGAAAATTTTATTGTTGATTTCACACTTAATTCTTATTTTTGTCCTGATTAGTAATTATCTGGAAAAACACCTATGAAAAAACAAGTACTTTTTGGCACATTGGCATTATTGGCCTCTCAGGCATTTGCCCAGCAGGCAGCGGTCACCGGCCCTGATGCTCGTTTGAAACTTGACTTTCAGTTGCAGGATGGCAAGCCTGTCTATTCGGTGACCTACGATGGAAAGACCGTGCTGGAGAACTCTCCTCTCGGCTTTGTATCCAATATCGGCGACTTCAGCCGTCAGATGAGCTTTGTCGGTCAGCAGGCGGACAAGGTGGAAAAGACATACACTCAGGACCGTATCAAGTGTTCTACAGTAAACTATTCTGCCAATAAGCTGACCGTAACCCTTGAAAATGCTGACAAGAAGAAACTGGACATTGTGTTCCAGTTGAGTAATAACGACATAGCCTTCCGTTACGAGATGCCTCAGTATGGCGAAACGGCCTGTATGGTCATTGAAAAGGAAGCGACGGGTTTTGACTTTCCTTCTACCACTACCACGTTCCTTTCTCCGCAGAGTGACCCGATGATTGGTTGGATGCGTACCAAACCGAGCTACGAAGAGGAATATGTGCCCGATGAACCGGTGGCTACTCCTTCCAAGTACGGTGAAGGTTATACTTTCCCGGCACTGTTCCATGTGGGCGACAACTGGGCACTGGTATCGGAGACCGGTGTACGCAGCCTGTATTGTGCTTCTCACCTGAGTGATGCTACTAAAGATGGTCTTTACAGTATTGCTTTCCCGAATCCGGGCGAGATGAACGGTCTGGGTTCTTCTACTCCGGGATTGGCTCTTCCGGGTGTCACTCCCTGGCGTACCATTACGGTGGGCAGCGGGCTGAAGCCGATTGTGGAGACTACCGTTCCGTTTGATGTGGTGGAACCGCTGTATGAGCCTTCACAGGAATACAAGTTCGGTCGTTCTACCTGGAGCTGGATTATGTGGCAGGACCCGAGCATCAACTACGATGACCAGATTCGTTTCATTGACCTGGCCAGTGAAATGGGTTATGAATATACGCTGATTGACGGAGGTTGGGAAAAGAACATCGGACGCGACCGTATGGAAGAGCTGTTCAAGTATGCACACCAGAAGAACGTGGATGTGTTTGTGTGGTACAACTCCAACGGTTACTGGAACGATGCACCCCAGGATGCCAAGCAGTGCATGAGCAACTCGGTAGCCCGCAAGAAAGAGATGAAATGGTTGCAGAAGTGCGGCGTGAAGGGCTTGAAGGTAGATTTCTTCGGCAGTGACAAGCAGCAGATGATGGGCTTGTACGAAGACATCCTGACCGATGCTAATGAATACGGCTTGATGATAATCTTCCATGGCTGTACGATTCCTCGCGGCTGGGAACGCATGTATCCCAACTATGTGGGCAGTGAGGCGGTACTTGCTTCTGAGAACCTGATATTCAACCAGCACTTTGATGATATGGAGGCTTACAACGCCTGTCTGCATCCGTTTATCCGTAATACCATCGGCTGTATGGAGTTTGGGGGTACGCTGCTGAACAAGCGTCACAACCGTACGAACGACGGAGGTACCATCCGCAAGACGACGGACGTGTTCCAGCTGGCTACGGCGGTGCTGTATCAGAATCCGATTCAGAACTTTGCACTAGCTCCGAACAACCTGACGGATGCACCGGCACTGGCCATCGATTTTATGAAGCAGGTACCTACTACGTGGAATGAAACGGTGTTCCTTGACGGCTATCCAGGCAAATACTGTGTGCTGGCCCGTCGTCATGGCGACCGCTGGTATGTGGTGGGCGTAAATGCGCAGAAAGAACCGTTGAAGTTGAGCTTGAACCTGCCGATGTGGAAGAAAGGTGAAACGGTTTCCTATTATCTGGACGATAAGAAACGTCAGCCGCAATTAGAAGAACTGAAAATCAAGAATCCGGCAGAGGTAAAGGTGGTAATCCAACCGGATGGAGGTATTATTCTGACAAAATAATTTGAGGAGTTTTCAAAAGAGAAAAGCGTGATTTTTTAGTGGAAATCACGCTTTTCTCTTTTTAATTTATAACTTTGCATCCTAACTCATTGAATTATGGAGAATAATCAACTTTTTATTTACAATACACTGACCCGCAAGAAGGAACTGTTCGTGCCTTTGCATGCTCCTCATGTGGGCATGTATGTGTGTGGTCCTACCGTATACGGTGACGGACATCTGGGACATGCGCGTCCTGCTATTACGTTTGATATTGTGTTCCGCTACCTGACTCATCTGGGCTACAAGGTGCGTTATGTGCGTAACATTACTGATGTGGGCCATCTGGAGCATGATGCAGACGATGGTGAAGACAAGATTGCCAAGAAAGCACGTCTGGAACAGCTGGAACCGATGGAAGTGGTGCAGTATTATCTGTTGCGTTACCACAAGGCAATGGAGGCATTGAACGTGTTGCCGCCCAGCATCGAGCCGCATGCATCCGGACACATCATCGAGCAGATTAAGCTGGTGGAAGAGATTTTGAAAAACGGATATGCATACGAAAGCAAGGGCTCTGTGTATTTTGATGTAGCAAAGTACAACAAAGATCATCACTATGGTGTATTGTCAGGACGTAATCTGGATGATGTGCTGAATACAACCCGTGAACTCGACGGACAGGATGAAAAGCACAATCCGGCTGACTTTGCCTTGTGGAAGTGTGCACAGCCGGAACACATCATGCGCTGGCCGTCACCGTGGAGCAACGGTTTCCCAGGCTGGCATTGTGAGTGTACCGCTATGGGACGCAAATATTTAGGTGAAACTTTCGATATTCACGGAGGAGGAATGGACTTGGTGTTCCCGCATCATGAATGTGAAATCGCACAGGCTGTGGCTTCAGAAGGTCATCAGATGGTACGTTACTGGATGCACAATAACATGATTACTATCAACGGACAGAAGATGGGTAAGTCATTGGGTAACTTTATCACGCTGGATGAGTTCTTCACAGGCTCTAACAAACTGCTGACTCAGGCTTATTCACCGATGACCATTCGTTTCTTCATCCTTCAGGCGCACTATCGCAGTACGGTGGACTTCAGTAACGAAGCATTACAAGCTGCTGAAAAGGGATTGGAACGTCTGTTGGAAGGTGTGAAGAATCTGGACCGTATCACTCCGGCGAAAGCTACTTCAGGCATCGAACCGAAAGGTTTGCGTGAGAAGTGCTACGAGGCCATGAACGACGACTTGAATACACCGATTGTCATTTCTCATCTGTTTGATGCAACCCGTATGATTAATACGGTGATTGACAAGAAAGCGACTATCAGCGCCGAAGATTTGGAAGAGCTGAAGAGCGTGTTCCATCTGTTTGTGTTCGATATTCTTGGTCTGAAAGCGGAAGCTGAAAACAATGCAGCACGTGAAGAAGCTTACGGAAAAGTAGTCGACATGCTGTTGGAGCAGCGTATGCAGGCTAAAGCTAACAAAGATTGGGCTACAAGCGATAAGATTCGTGACAACCTGGCTGCCTTGGGCTTTGAAGTGAAAGACACCAAGGATGGCTTCACTTGGAAATTAAATAAGTAATCGGATACAGTTTTGTATATTAAGGGGGTATCAACTGGGTTGGTATCCCCTTTTTTCAGTGCTTTTTGGCCCTTTTCAAAACGCAAGTGCATTTGATATGAAACGCAAGTGCATTTCACTTCAAACGCAAGTGCGTTTTACTTCAAACACAAGGACGTTTTAGTTGAAACGCAAGTGCGTTTTTGGGGGATGATTTTTATGTGTATAAAATGTATATTTATCCGAAGCAAATACCCATGCGGCGGCCCTGTACAATCAGGTCATGGTCTTCTGTAACCAGTTTCAGCTTGCCGGCCACTTCACTCAGTGGAATAGATTCGATGGCATTGCCTTTCAGCGCTACCATCCGGCCAAACATACCCTGAGCTATCAGTTCGGTGGCATGTCCTCCCATGCGGGTAGCCAGGTTGCGATCGTAGGCTGTAGGACTTCCTCCGCGCTGGATGTATCCCAATACAGTTTCGCGGGTTTCGAATCCTGTTTCGTATTCTATTTCCTCGGCAATGTATTGCGCAGCTTTTTTACCTCCGATTGTAGGAATTCCTTCTGCTACTACTACAATAGAGTAGGGTTTGCCTTTCTTCAGTCGGTTGATGATGGCGTCACCGATACGATGAATGTCGAAAGGAATTTCAGGAAGCAGAATAATATCGCCTCCTCCCGCCATACCGGAGTGAAGGGCAATCCATCCAGCCTTGTGGCCCATGACTTCAATCACCATGACACGCTGGTGGGCACTGGCAGTGGAATGCAGGCGGTCAATAGCGTCGGTGGCTATTGTTACGGCCGAATCGAAACCAAAAGAAACGTCGGTTCCCCACACGTCATTGTCGATGGTTTTGGGAATGCTTACCACATTCACTCCCGCTTCAGCCAGTTTCGCAGCTGTTTTCTGCGTACCGTTTCCTCCGATGCACACGATGCAGTCCAGGCCGCGTTCGCGGATGGTCTGAAGCATGATGGCAGGTTTGTTTTCCGATACGGCACCCGCTTTTCTTTTGAACGGTTTTTCGCGTGAAGTACCAAGGATGGTTCCTCCCAGGTTCAGAAGTCCTGTCAGTGAGCTTTCGTCCAGCGGAACAATGTCATTGTCCAGCAGTCCCCGAAACCCACTATGGATTCCATAAACCTCCATCCCGTAATGGTTGATGGCTGTCTTGCATACCCCTCGAATGGTGGCATTGATTCCCGGACAGTCGCCTCCTGAAGTCAAGATTCCTATCTTCATGTTTTGCTGTATTAATAGATTGTGTGGTAAAGGTAAGAAAAAACTGTATATTTGTCATGATAGAGGAAAAAATAATGTTCCTGTCTGCTGATTTAGTCAGAAAAAATCTACCTTTGCATCTATCACATATAAGGATTTGAAATTTAAGAAGGAATGAATTCAACAAAGTTAATAGGAAAGATATTTGCTCCCAGACAGAGAGAAATTGACCTTTATGGGACAAAGGCCGAAGAAATTCAGGGCCGTGTATTCCGAAAACTGATACAGAGCGCTTCTGCTACGGAGTGGGGAAAGAAATATGATTTCAGCCAAATCCGGAATTATACAGATTTTCAGCGTGTTCCGATACAGACGTATGAAGATGTAAAAGGTTATGTTGACCGTATGCGCCATGGTGAAAAGGATGTGCTGTGGCCGGGAAAGGTCATCTGGTACGCCAAGTCATCGGGAACAACTAATGATAAAAGTAAGTTTATTCCTGTCAGCCCGGAAGGATTGAAAGGAATCCATTATCGGGGAGGAACAGACGCAGTGGCATTGTACCTCCGTGAGAATCCTGAAAGCCGTTTCTTTTCGGGTAAGGGACTGATATTGGGAGGCAGTCATAGCCCGAACTATAACGTGAAGGACAGTCTGGTGGGTGACTTGTCGGCCATCCTGATTCAGAATATCAGTCCGCTGGTGAACCTGATTCGGGTGCCGAAGAAAGAGATTGCCTTGTTGAGTGAGTTTGAAGAGAAGGTGGAACGCATTGCCAGTACCACGATTCATCAGAATGTGACCAACATTTCGGGAGTTCCTTCCTGGATGCTGGCCGTACTGAACCGTGTGCTGGAGAAAACGGGTGCCAAACATTTGAATGAGGTATGGCCTAATCTGGAGGTCTTCTTCCACGGAGGAGTATGCTTCACACCTTATCGTGAACAGTACAAGCAGCTTATTCCTACAGAGAAGATGCATTACATGGAAACGTATAATGCCAGTGAAGGCTTCTTTGGCCTGCAAAGCGATTTGCACGATCCGGCCATGTTGCTGATGATTGACTATGACGTGTTCTATGAGTTTATTCCTTTGGAGGAAATCGATAAGCCGAATCCTACGATTGTACCTTTGTGGGGTGTGGAAGTAGGACGTAACTATGCAGTAGTAATCAGTACTTCCTGCGGTTTATGGAGATATATCATTGGGGATACGGTGAAATTCACACAGAAAGACCCATATAAGTTTATTATCTCCGGTCGTACCAAGCACTTTATCAATGCCTTCGGTGAAGAACTGATGGTAGATAATGCAGAGAAAGGGCTGGAGAGAGCCTGCAAGGAAACCGGTGCACAGGTACTGGAATATACGGCAGCTCCTGTCTTTATGGATGCCAATGCCAAATGCCGTCACCAGTGGCTGATAGAATTCAGTGTGATGCCGGACTCGCTGGAGAAGTTTGCCCAGGTGCTGGATACCGCGTTGCAGGAAATAAACTCAGATTATGAGGCTAAACGGCATAAAGATATTACCTTGCAGCGTCTGGAAGTAATCAAGGCTCGTGAAGGCCTGTTCCACGACTGGTTGAAACAGAAAGGAAAGCTGGGTGGCCAGCACAAAGTGCCTCGCCTGAGCAACAGCCGTGACTATATTGAAGAAATGTTGAAACTGAATAACTAAACTATATAGATGAAACCTATACCTAAATATATTGCTTTGTTGCTGGTCATTATCGGGTTTTATGCATGCGCGAGCACGGGGATGCCCGACGGGGGACCGTATGATGAAACGCCGCCTAAGTTTGTGCGTGCTACGCCGGAACCCAATGCCACGAACAACAAGCGCAAGAAAATTTCCATTGAATTCGATGAATACATCAAGCTGGACAAGGCATCGGAGAAGGTGATTATTTCGCCTCCTCAGAATGAGGCGCCCGAAGTGAAGGTAAGCGGACATCGGGTCCTGGTGGAATTTTTCGATACCCTTCGTGAAAATACCACTTATACGATAGATTTTGGTGATGCCATTGTGGACAACAACGAAGATAATCCGTTGGGAAACTTTGCATACGCTTTCTCTACAGGCGAGCATATTGATACGATGGAGGTATCGGGGACGGTGCTGTCGGCTGACAATCTGGAACCGGTAAAGGGTATTCAGGTAGGGCTTCATAAGAATTTGGAAGACAGTGCATTCGTGAAGCTTCCGTTCGACCGTATTTCACGTACTGACAGCCGCGGGCATTTTACCATTCGTGGGGTTGCCCCGGGAAAATACCGCATTTATGCCTTGATGGACGGTAACCAGAACTATTTGTTTGATTCGAAGACAGAGGCCATTGCTTTCTTGGATTCGTTGGTGGTACCCGACATGCGTCCGGATGTACGTCAGGATACCGTATGGAATGAGTTGGATACACTGGCTTATGATACGATTTACGAGGTGCATTATACACGCTTCCTGCCCGATAACCTGATTCTTCGTTCGTTTAAGGAGGAGAATCCGATGCAGTATCTGGTGAAGAGCGAGCGCGAACAGTTGAATCGTTTTTCTTTGTATTTCAGTGCCAAAGCGGATACACTTCCTACCATCAAGGGACTGGATTTTGATGAGAAGGATGCATTTATCATCGAAAGTAATCCGCGCAACGATACCATCCGTTACTGGATTAAGGATACCGTGATGTGCGAACGTGATACGCTGACCTTCCAGATGGACTATCTGGCTACGGATACGTTGGGACAGCTTGTGCCGAAGACCGATACCTTGCGTATGGTGAACAAGATTGACAAGAAACGCCGTATGGCCTTGGCCGAAGAAGCCCTGAAGAAGGAAGAGAAAGAGCGGAAAAAACGTGCAAAGAAAGGTGATACGCTGAAGGTGGAACCGAAATTCTTTGCGATGTCGGTAGATGCTCCTTCCAGTCTGGACTTGAACCGGAACATCGTGCTGAAATTTGAGGAGCCGGTAGAACATATTGACACGGCGGCTATTCACATGGCTGTCAAGGTGGACTCGCTGTGGGAGGATATACCGTTTATTCTGATGGCAGACTCCGTGGTTCCCCGTCAGTATCAGATTCTGGCCGACTGGCAACCCGGACAGGAGTATCAGCTCAAGATAGACTCGTTGGGTATTAAGGGTATTTACGGACTTTATACCAACAAGGTGGAAAACCAGTTGAAGGTGAAGACCCTTGAAGATTATGGTACGCTGTATCTGAATATCGTAGGGGCAGGACCTCATGCCATCGTTCAGTTGCTGAACAGCAGTGACGGAGTGGTGCGGCAGCAACCGGTGACGGACAAGAATACGTGCGATTTCTATTTCTTGCAGCCCAGTACGAAATATTACATCCGTCTGTTTAACGATGACAATAACAACGGGGTGTGGGATACCGGTAATTATGCAGAAAAGCGTCAGCCGGAAGAAGTGTTCTACTTCCCGAAAGTGTGGGAAATGAAAGCCAACTTTGAGTTTGAAGAAACGTGGGACATACATGCTGTGCCGCTTGACAAGCAGAAGTTGGACGAGATAAAGAAACAAAAGCCTGATGAGGCCAAAAAAATCAAAGACCGCAACAAGGAGCGGGCTCGTAAACTAGGAAGAACATGATAAGGAAACTGATTCTTTGCCTTTTCCTTCTGGTAGGAGGGATGGCAGCCAGCGCACAATGTGGTGCAGTGAATGATGCAATCAAGCCAGGAGAAACACTCTCTTATGAGCTGAAGTTTAACTGGAAATTCGTCTGGATTAATGCCGGATGGGCAAAGATGACGGTAAACGAGACGACTTATAACGGCCGTCCATGTTTGAAAACGGACTTACAGTCGTACACCAACAAGAAGATTGACTTCTTCTTCAAGATGCGTGACACGCTGACCTGCATCACTTCGCAGGATTTGGTTCCTCTGTATTTCCGAAAGGGAGCGGAGGAAGGAAAACGCTATACGGTAGATGAGGTAAAATTCAGTTACCAGAATGGAAAGTGTATCGTCGACCAGCAACGCACTTTACGCGGTAATACGGACAAACATCATGACGAGATGCCGGTATGTGTGTACGATATGCTGAGTATCCTCTTGCAGGCCCGTTCGTATGACCCCACAGAGTACAAGCCCGGGCAGAAGATTCTTTTCTCCATGGCTACCGGAAGGGCAGTGGAAAAACAGACCTTGATTTATCGCCGTAAGGAGAATTATAAGGCTGAAAACGGGGTAACGTATCGTTGTCTGGTATTCTCGCTCGTAGAATATGTGGGAGAAGAAAAGAAGGAAAAAGAAGTCATTACCTTCTATATTACAGACGACCGTAACCACTTGCCGGTACGCCTGGATATGTACTTGAACTTTGGTTCGGCAAAAGCCTTCCTGACCGATATTAAAGGCAATCGCCACCCGCTGACTTCCATTGTAAAGGAACGGTAAATGTAGAGCTTTCTTCCTTGAAGAGTTTTTGGGAAGGAGCAAGCAAAGGCATACAAAAAATCCTCAACTATTACTACGGGGTAGTTGAGGATTTACTATAAGGTAATTTAGAAGTTACTACGGGGTAATCAAGCGATTACTACGTAGTAATTTTTGTTTCTTCACTGTCTGTTTCTGTCTCTTCTGTAAGCTGGAATGCCGCTTCTTCTGCTTCGGCAATAATCCGTTCCACGTCATCGTACTTCTCAGTAACAGCTGTTTTTTCTTCTTTCACTTCTGTATCAAAAGATTCCGGGTTCTGCTCGTCTGCTTGTACGGGAAGAGTTTCTGCTTCCGTAGTCAATGCATCGGTTGCGTCAGTTGAAGTCGGATTCTCTTCTGCAGCAGCTTGTTCTCGTGCGGCTTTTTCTGCAAAAATCGCGTCAATGAACTGCGGGTCATTCTTGATTTTGTTCAAGGTTTCATGAGCAGCTTCCTGCTGTGATTCTTTCTTGGAATATCCTTTACCTTGCCCAGCGGGAACCTGTTCTACTACGACCTGTGTTTCAAAGACCGGATTCTGTTGCTCGTCGACCGTCTGCTCCAGCAGGTTGAATTCAATGAGGAATTTGTTTTTCTGTCCCCATTCAATCAGTTTCGACTTGAAGTTGACTTCCTTCCGCGACAGCTTCTCCAGATTCAGGTAGGGCTTGATAATACGTTCTTCCATGAAGAACTTGCAGGTGGCGTATCCACGGTCCAGATAAATGGCTCCCACAAGCGCTTCAAAGGCATTACCGCACATGTAGCTGTTGTGTGACGACTGCCGTGTGGTGTATTTTATCAGTTTGTCCAGTCCGATTTTTACGGCAATCTGGTTCAATGTTTCTCGTTGTACGATTTTAGAGCGTGTATTGGTCAGAAATCCCTCTCTTTTCCCCTCAAACCGTTTGTACACAATGTCGGCCACTACTGCATCCAGTATGGCATCTCCTAAGAACTCCAGGCGTTCATTGTTCAACAGTCTGCCTTTAGCTTTTACCGAAGACGATTTGTGCAGGAGGGCCTGCTGGTAGATTTCGATGTTTCGCGGATAAAATCCCAGTATCTTATAAAAACAAAGATAAGACTCCTTATCCTTTTGAAAAAGAAGTCTTATCTCATCTAGTATATTGCTAAACACAGTTTATTCAGTGTATTTTTTAATGATTACACATGCATTGTGACCACCAAATCCGAATGTGTTGCTCAATGCAGCACGTACAGTACGCTGCTGTGCCTTATTGAAAGTGAAGTTCAGGTTATAGTCGATGTTCTCATCGTTGTCACCTTCTTCGTGGTTGATTGTCGGAGGTACAATATCATTTTTTACAGACAGTACGCAAGCAATGGCTTCTACACCTCCGGTTGCACCCAACAGGTGTCCAGTCATAGACTTGGTAGAACTGATGTTCAGTTTGTAAGCATGTTCGCCAAACAAATCCTTGATGGCTTTTACTTCAGAAACGTCGCCTACCGGAGTAGAAGTTCCGTGTACGTTGATATAGTCGATATCTTCCGGTTTCATTCCGGCATCTTCCAGAGCGCTCTGCATAACCAGTTTCGCACCCAGGCCTTCAGGATGAGAGGCTGTTAAATGGTAAGCGTCGCCAGATGCACCTGTACCGGCCAATTCTGCATATATCTTCGCACCACGTGCTTTAGCGTGTTCCAGTTCTTCAAGAATCAAACATCCGGCACCTTCGCCCATTACGAAACCATCGCGGCTGGCGCTGAACGGACGTGAAGCACGTGCAGGGTCGTCATTGCGTGTAGACAGTGCATGCATGGCATTGAAGCCGCCTACTCCTGCAGGGAAGATAGCTGCTTCGGCTCCACCTGTTACAATGATGTTGGCTTTTCCCAAACGGATATAGTTGAATGCATCAGCTATAGCGTTAGAAGAAGACGCACATGCAGAAGTAGTGGTGAAGTTGGGTCCGTGGAAGCCGTACATGATAGAAATCTGTCCGGATGCAATATCTGCAATCATCTTCGGAATAAAGAACGGATTGAATTTCGGTCCGAGGTCGTTTTTTGTTTTCTCGTAACCAGCGACTTCTTCTTCGAAAGTATGAATACCTCCGATTCCGACACCGAGAATCACTCCGACTTTGTTCAAATTTTCTTTTTCTACGTCGATACCGGCATCAGTTACCGCTTCTTTAGCTGCAACTACAGCATACTGAGTGTAAAGGTCCATCTTACGGGCTTCCTTACGGTCAATATGGTCAGCAGCATTGAAGTTCTTCACTTCGCAAGCGAACTGAGTCTTAAATTTTGACGCATCAAAATGAGTAATAGGTCCTGCTCCGCTGACGCCGTTCAGGAGGTTGTTCCAGAATTCCGGAACAGTGTTACCTACTGGAGTCAACGCACCAAGACCTGTTACTACTACTCTTTTTAATTCCATAAAGGTAGAATTAAATTATTTTGCGTTAGCTTCGATGTAAGAGATAGCGTCACCTACAGTCTGGATCTTTTCTGCCTGATCGTCTGGAATAGAGATTCCGAATTCTTTTTCGAATTCCATGATCAATTCTACAGTATCCAAAGAGTCAGCACCCAGGTCGTTAGTGAAGCTAGCAGTTGCAACTACTTCTGATTCTTCTACGCCCAATTTATCTACGATAATTTTCTGTACTTTTGATGCGATTTCAGACATAATTCTAAGTTTTTTTAAGTTTATAAATAATGTAATTTATTGATTTTTCGCTGCAAAGGAATAAATATTTCTGATTCTAAGCAAATATTCAGGCAAATAAATGCTTTCCCTTTGCACATTTTTATACATTCTGTGCACGTAAACTTGTTTTTTTATGCCTTATTCCCTTCGTAAATGATAGTCGCCGCGCAGTTGTTCAAACAGCTCCGGGTGTGTACGCAATTCTTCGCAGTCCTTGTGCGGGTCATATAATTGAAGTACCCTCACATTCTCGTCCTGTGACAAGGTTTGATTCGGATTGTCGGGGAGGGCAATGTGAAAGTCAGCCTGTTTATGGAAGAAACGGCAAAATGCTTCCAGTACCATGCGGGTAGCATTGGCTTTTCCGTCGGCTGAATAGCCGGCAATGTGAGGTGTGCCGATAAATACCTTGTCGAGCAACTCCTGACTGATGTGTGGTTCGTTTTCCCATACGTCAATGACGGCACCCTTTACAAGACCTTTATTTATAGCTGTGAGCAGTGCCTCTGTATCTACAACTTCTCCACGTGAGGTATTAATGAGGTAAGGGGCTTGCTGTAACTTTTGAAAGAAAGTACTGTCGGCCAGATGGTAGGTCTTATATTTTCCTTCCCGGATGAGGGGGGTATGAAAGGTTAGGATGTTACATTGTTCGGCCAGCGTGTCTAATGAACAGAAACCTTCTTCTCCTTGATCTGCCCGGAGAGGGTCATTTAGCAGCACCTTCAATCCGATGCGTTGTGCCATCTGTCGGATATGTTCTCCTACATGCCCTACACCAATGATACCCAAACAGGATTCTTGGAGGTTGATTCCCTTTTCTTTTTGAAGGAGCAGAAGCACGGCGTGAAGATATTGTTCTACAGCCCCCGCATTACATCCGGGGCAGTTGCTCCAGGTAATCCCGGCTTGCTGGCAATATGCCGTATCAATGTGGTCGAAGCCGATGGTGGCGGTCCCGATAAACCGTACGTTGCTTCCTTCCAGCAATTCCCGGTTACAGACTGTCCGTGTGCGGATAATCAGGGCATCCGCATCCTTAACGACCTTCGGTGTGAAGGCCTTTCCCGGCAGATAGACCACTTCATCCGCCAGTTGTTCGATGGCTTCGCGGATGTAAGGTATTTTGTTGTCTACGATTACTTTCATCTTTGTCCAAATTATTGGGTTGCAAAGTTAGCATTTTCCCTGACTGAGTGTATGTAAATTTTGAAAGACTATCAGTTGTTTATTTGTGAAACAATCATTATTTTTGTTTTTCATTATTCACTGTTTAAAAATTGTTGTTATGACTTTTACTGAATTATGCCGTCCTATTTTCGAGCAGGCTATCAATGATTATCATAAGACGGATAATGTAGATGCTCCTATTAGTAATCCATATCCGTTGAAGAGTATTGAATATTATTTGTATCTGAAAAACTGGATTGACACTGTGCAATGGCATTTTGAGGATATTATTCGTGATCCTCATATCGATCCGGCAGAAGCATTGGTGTTAAAGCGCAGAATTGACAAGTCTAATCAGGATCGTACTGACTTGGTGGAATTGATTGACAGCTACTTCCTGGATAAATATAAAGATATTACTCCTTCTTCTGAAGCCACAATTAATACGGAAAGTCCCGCATGGGCTATTGACCGCCTGTCTATCTTGGCTTTGAAGATTTATCACATGCGTAAGGAAGTGGAACGTACAGATACAGATGAAGCTCATCATAAGCAATGCGAGGCAAAACTTGCGGTGTTGTTGGAGCAACAGAAAGATTTGTCATTGGCTATTGACCAGCTGATTGCAGACATTGAAGCTGGACGTAAGTATATGAAAGTGTACAAACAGATGAAGATGTACAATGATCCGGCATTAAATCCGGTATTATACGGAAAGAAATAATCAGACTCTTTTTTGACTATGGCAAAGATTCTGGTCATTCGTTTTTCGGCACTGGGAGATGTGGCAATGACAGTCCCAGTGCTTTGTTCTTTTGCGAATTCTTTTCCTCAGCATCAGGTTGTGGTGTTAAGTCGCCCTAATATGGCTGCATTGTTTACGCAGGTTCCGTCCAATGTCTCGTTTCGGGGTGTGGATGTGAAAAAAGAATATGCCGGAATCAAAGGATTGTTTCGCCTGTTTTCTCTTCTCAAGCATGAACAGTTTGACTTTGTAGCCGATTTGCATGGAGTATTACGTAGTCGTTTTCTCTCTTTCTGCTTTAAACTCAGTGGAGTGAAAGTGGCATGCATAGATAAAGAGAGAGGTAAAAGGAAGAAACTGACGGCTGTTGAATATAAAGTTTTGACTCCACAAACTACTTCTTTTGAACGCTATGCACTGGTGTTTAAACAATTAGGATTTTCATTTCCTCTTTCTTTTCATTCTATTTTTGGGAATGAAAAGGGAAATATCGAAAATATACGCTCAGTTGTGGGGTATAAGGAAGTACATGATAAATGGATTGGAGTAGCTCCGTTTGCTGCTCATCAGGGAAAGGTGTATCCTATCGAACTTCAAGAGCAGGTTGTACGTTCTCTTTCCAGTAGGGAAAATGTAAAACTGTTTCTTTTTGGCGGAGGCAAGAAAGAAGTGGTACAATTAGAACAATGGCAACAAGCCTATCCACGAGTGGTATCCGTAGCTGGCAAGTTAAAGATGGCAGAAGAATTAGCGTTAATGAGTCATCTGGATGTGATGCTTGCAATGGACTCTGGGAATATGCATTTGGCATCGTTAGTAGGGACTCCGGTCGTTTCTGTATGGGGAGCGACACATCCTTATGCAGGATTTATGGGATGGGGACAGAGTGAAAAGAATGCGGTACAGATAAGTTTGCCTTGTCGCCCTTGCTCTATTTTTGGGAACAAAACATGTATGCGAGGTGATTATGCTTGCTTAAGGCAGATTACTCCGAATCAGATTATAGAAAAAGTGGAGAGTCTTTTATGACTCTCCACTTTTTTATTGTTTATAGCGACTGCATATCATGGAGCCGTTTGTAGTATCCGTTTTTCTGAATCAGTTCATCGTGCGTGCCTCGTTCTACAATTTCACCTTCATAGAGTACGCATATCTCATCTGCATTTTTAATTGTTGATAACCGGTGGGCAATAGCAATTGTGGTACGGGTTTTCATGAGTCTTTCCAACGCCTCTTGTACCAGACGTTCAGATTCCGTATCAAGGGCAGAAGTTGCTTCGTCCAGAATCAGAATCGGAGGATTCTTCAAGATAGCCCGTGCAATGCTGATACGCTGACGTTGTCCGCCGGAAAGTTTGCTTCCGCGGTCGCCGATATTGGTATTGTATCCCTCCGGCTTTTCCATGATGAAATCGTGTGCATTGGCAATCTTGGCTGCTTCAACGACCTGTTCCATGGTTGCTCCTTCCACTCCAAAAGCGATGTTGTTGAAGAAAGTATCATTAAACAAAATAGCTTCCTGGTTGACATTCCCAATCAAACTGCGCAGGTCGTGAATGGCTACTTCCTTGATGTTGGTTCCGTCGATGGTGATTTCTCCCTGCTGTACGTCGTGATAACGTGGAAGCAAATCTACTAATGTGGATTTGCCGGAACCGGACTGGCCTACCAGAGCCACGGTCTTGCCTTTTTCTACTGTCAGGTTGATATGTTTCAGAATTTCTTTCTTTTGGTCATAGCTGAAAGAAATATCTTTAAATTCAATCTTTTCTTTTACTTCCTTCAAAGGCTGTGGGTGTACAGGGTCCTGAATCGTATTTTCTGCTTTCAGAATCTTGTCAATACGTTCCATAGAGGCTAATCCTCTCGGAATGTTATAGCTTGCCTTGGAAAATTCCTTGAGCGGATTGATAACACTATATAGAATGACCATGTAGAATATAAAGGTAGACGCATTGATAGAGGAGTGGTTCGATAAAATTAGAGAACCTCCGAACCAAAGCACAGCCACAATAAGTAATGTTCCTAAAAACTCACTCATAGGGTGTGCAGATGACTGGCGGATAGCAACCTTGTTTACCGCATCACGATAGTCATTGCAACATTTCTCAAACCGTGCCGTCATTTTCTTTTCTGCAATAAATGCCTTGATGATGCGTAATCCTCCCAAGGTTTCTTCCAACTGTGACATGGTGTCGCTCCAGCGGTTCTGTGCATCTAACGACTGACGTTTTAGGGCGCGTCCCACTTTTCCCATGACCCATCCCATGGTAGGCAGTACAAGGATGGTAAATAAGGTCAATTGCCAGCTGGTGACAATGAGAGTTGCAAAATAAGAAATGATTAAAATCGGATTCTTCAACAGCATGTCCAGTGAACTGGTGATAGAGGTTTCTACTTCGTTCACATCTCCACTCATACGGGCAATGATGTCGCCTTTCCGTTCTTCTGAAAAGAATCCCAAAGGAAGCGACACTACTTTCTTATATACTAAAATGCGAATGTCCCTTACTACTCCGGTTCGTAGAGGAATCATAATGGCCGATGAACCAAAATAGCAGGCTGTTTTGAGCAAAGTCATTCCTGCGAGGAATAAACCGAGGAAAAGTAAGGTAGTGGCAGGGCCAAAACTATCAATCAGTTGTGTGGTATAATAGTAGAAATTGTTGGTAGCTACCTCTTTGAAATCAGCGCTTCCCCATTCCATCAGCTGATATACACTTCTGTTCTCTCCGGTCTTGAACAAGATATTTAATATCGGAATCAATAGTGAGAAAGAAAAAATATTGAAAACAGCGGACAATACGTTCAGAAGTATTGACCATCCCAAGAACTTTTTGTACGGTGCTACAAAGCGCCGCATCAGTTGAAAGAATTCTTTCATCATGGTAGTTGAGTGTTTGAAATAATAGGCAAAGATAATGTAAATCTGCAAGTTTAACTTGATAAACCTTCTGAAAAAGCAGGAATTTTGTAGTTTTGCAATGTTTTATAAAAAGAGATTCCATGAAATTTGCATATTATCTGGTTTTTGCGTTGTGGTATTTATTGTCACTGTTGCCATTGCGGGTACTTTATTTCTTTTCTGATTTTCTGTATATCCCTTTATATTATGGAGCTCGTTATCGGCGAAACATTGTCCGTAAGAATTTAGTGGGTTCATTTCCGGAGAAAAGTCAGGAAGAAATAATACGCATTGAAAAGAAATTCTATCATTTCTTTTGTGATTATATGGTGGAAACCATTAAGCTGTTTTCCATGTCGAAAAAACAGATTATGCGTCGGATGACATTCAGTGGGGTAGAAGATATGAAAGCCGATTTGGAGAAAAACAATGTCAATTTTGGCTTTATGTATTTAGGGCATTACTGCAACTGGGAGTGGATAGCTTCAATGGCTTACTGGACAGGTGACGATATATTGTGCACTCAAATCTATCATCCTCTTTACAATAAAAATTTTGATAAGTTATTTTTACGCTTGCGTAACCAGTTTGGTGGGGAGTGTATTCCCATGCGAGAAACCTTACGGCGTATCATTACATTAAAACGAGAGCATCAGAAAACGTTTGTAGGCTTTATTGCCGATCAGTCACCAAAGTGGAACAGCATTCATCATTGGGTGCCTTTCCTGCATCGTGAGACTCCTATCTTTATCGGCACGGAACAAATTGCCAAGCAGGTAGGGGCTGTGGTATATTTTACAGATGTAAAACGGATAAAAAGAGGGTACTATCATTGTGAACTGAAACGAATGACAGTACATCCTCAAGAGCTACCCGATTACCAGCTTACAGATATGTATGCCCGTATGCTGGAAGAAATGATTCAGCGGGAGCCTGCTTATTGGCTTTGGAGTCATAACCGCTGGAAACGGACGAAGGAGGATTGGGAAAAGCTTTCAGCAAAATAAATTCTTTCTTTTGTGGGTATTGAGATTATATACTTTTTTGCTGTTGGGCTTTGGCTGTCCATTCCGTTACTTTACTGCAATGCTTGATGTAGTATAGTTCTTCTTCCGATGGCTGTGCTGAGTTAGTATACCAAGGTAAATGTTCTGCTTGATATGGATAGGCTGTACGATAGGCCTCGACATACCTGCTTCTGCTCAGGCCAACTCGGGGACGATATAAGGCAAAAGTCGTGTCAATGGGGGCTCGGTATAGTTTTTCCTCTTCTAGGCGAGAATAGTATATTGTTTCTTTTTCTATTACTTCCTATTTGTGGTCATAACAGTCTGGTAGATTGTCTATTCTTAAAGAAAAACCGATCTTACGTGCCAGTGGATGTTTTTTAAGTTCTTGGAGAAAATAGTCCACAAAATCTGCGGGACAAAAATCAGCAGGCACTACGTCTGAGTCTGTGTAGATAAAATAATCATTACAGAATTTTTTGTCCAGATGGGATTTCCATAAGGCTTTAAAGCCCAAATTCTCGGTAAGCCTGAAGACTGTATAGGGACATTGGTCATAATATTCAAGTAAAGGAGGATAAGTAGAGGCATTATCTATAATGTAAATGTTGTCATATCCTCGTTTGTGCAATGCTTCTATTAATAAACGCAGTGTGGTGAGCCGATTAAAATTATTGATGATAATAGGAACTTCTTTACCGCTTTTTATGGAAGAAGGACTACACTTCTCTCGTAAAAAGTAGTAGTACGAAAGAAGGTAGTTTTTAGCATATTTGAATATCTTCATAGTGAATTATTTCTTTGTGTTTAATACTTCTTCCCAGTTAATGATGTGTTTCCAAAAAGCATACATGCGTGGCTTGTTCCAACTATGACAGCCAAATGGCAATTGTCCGTTGTTTCGTTTAAGGCAATAAGCCGGATGACGGTCAAAAGAAAACTGTAATGCAGTGTTTTCTGTAGGATAGCGGAAATTTTCAGGGACAGTCGCCCAAAACACGTCTTCATTAAAGCAGTGTTCACGATGACTATTGTATGTTTCTATTTCTTTCCGATAAGTGATACAGGCTTCTTTAAAGGCCTCTACTCGTCTGAGTGAAAGTCCTCCGTTGCCTACCTTTCCATACAACGTTTGCCGGCAGAATTTCCCGTTCTGTTCTTTATGTGCTTTGAGCCATTTCATGTATTGTTTGATGATAGGTAACCTGTATATAGGCCGTTCAATCCATGGGGCTGCAATGCAATCGTAATTTTGCTTGCACCAATGAGTTAGCTCATCGCGGAAAATCCAGGCATCGGTGTGGCAAATTAAAATGTATTCTGTGTCAGAAAAGAGTTGATAGAACTCATGCGACATCATCATACTGTTATATCCTGCTATGCCGTTACGAGTTCCTAGCCAGTCTTCACTGACAGCTAGTTTTGCGACATAAGGAGGAAACATATTGTCGGGAATATTCAGATTTTCAGGATGAAGAATGAGAATAGGGTGTTCCCTTAATACTTGTAGGGTCTGCAAAATGGAAGCCTGTTCCATTGGAGACAAGTTTAAACGATATATTGGTATGATGACTTTTACTTGATACATACTTATCGGGTAAGATTAAGAACTTTTTTTATTTGATATTTGCGTGCACGTTTTCGTTCAAAATGATGCAGCATGGCTTCTACTTTTTCACAACAGAGATTTGCATTCCAGCCTCTTTGCTGGGCATAGGTTTGTACTATATCTCTTAATAAGTCGGTACGATGGGTAACTCTCATTAGATTTTTGAGGCAGGTCTTTTGTGAAGGCTGTTTTATAAAATGAGAGCGGTTCGTATCGATAAATGTAAAATAAGTGCTGCCATTGTCCTCCCGGTAAAGTATGTTGGCAAGATTCAGATCCCCATGAAAGAAGCCTCTTTTATGAAGCTCTACTATATGTAGTGCCAGATTTCTGGCCAGCTTTTTGTCATATAAAGGAGTATTTACTAATATGGGAAAGAGGGGGGCATCTTCACATTGTAATGAAACGAAATAGCTGTCAGAAAAGAGACCGTGTCGGTTGATTTCAATGTATGCTATAGCCTCCGGGGTATTTATACCTAGATTCTGTATCTGAAAGGCAAAGTTATATGCACGGCATGCCTTGGAAGGACGAAAAAAAGTGTAAATAACTCTTTGAATAAGATTCGGACGTTTATATCGTTTTACAACAATATTGTATCCCTCCACTTGAAAGGCTTTGACTTGATTTCTTCCTTGATGCAGAACTTTTCCTGTATTGTCAAAGTTCTGAGGAAGTTCGTGTACAAAGTGGCTTAAGTTTTTATATTGTGGATTAATCACTATTTTCATCTTGGTATTTTAAATCGGTGTTATAAATGATTTAAATAGAAAATATTATGTGGCCGCGTGTAAATATTGTTTAAGCATTTCGTTCAATTGTGTCCATACATCCGACTCTGGAATCAAATCAAATCGTGTGGCATATTCCATACCTTTTTGTTGTTCTTCAGGCATGTAGTCATCAGGAGAAATACCTTTGAAACGTGGATCGTTACCGGGAAGCCAGAATTGTTTGGATATATTAGGAGGATAAATGGCAAAAGAAGGTATTTCAAAAGCCTGAGCTATATGGCGTGGTCCTCCTTCGTTTCCAAAGAAGAAAGTTGAATTGCATGTCAAGGCACATAATTCACGTAAGCCATTGGCTTGTATATTAAGAAAAATATGTGGGTCTTTGCCCAGCTTTTCCCAAATATCTTGGGCTGCTTTTGTCTCTGCATCTCCAGCATAGTTGAATACAAGCTGGGCATCAAATTCGTGAATAATGTTTTGCAGAATTCTGGTCATGCGGTCATACGGCCAGACTTTATAAGCGAGTCTTGCGGTTACAGCACAAAGAATGACTGGCTTTTTAAAGTCAATTCCTTGTGCTTCCATATATTGTCTGTATTTTGCTTTTTCTTCGTTGGTGACGTATAATCTGAAATTTGTATTTAGCTTCAGTTCTCCTTCTTTTGATAAAGGAGACATGAGTCTCAGGTTATTTTCTACCCGGTCGTCTTCAGGCAAATTTTTTATTCTGTAGTTATGTAGAAGGGCATTATATTTTTTATAACGGCCAATTCTATATTTTGTGTGTAGGGAGAATAGGGAAAAAGGTAAAGTTTTGATAGTAGATCGCATGTCGATGATTACATCATAGTCAGTCTCATGCACTATGTTCCATACCTTTTTTATATAGTTGAAACCATGATTCTCTTTATCGGAAAAAGTAATGACCTTATCTATGTCTGGATGATTCGAATAAAGAGGCGAAATATTTTCATTAATAATAAAATGAATTTCAGCTTGAGGAAAACTTTCTTTCAAGCTACGGCATAATGCAGTAGCAAGAACTGAATCTCCGATACGGCGGAAACGAATGACTAATATTTTGTGTACCATGGTGCTTTGTTTGTTTGCAAAAATAATAAACAAATCTTTTTTAATCTATTTATTTCTTATTTTTGTGGATGAAAATAAATCGTTTCTAAGTATATGATAAAGATAGCTCCGGAAATATCTTTGGTAATTACAACATACAATAGTCCTGCCTTTTTGGAACTTGTGTTGAAGAGTGTATTGAGACAGCGTGTTTTTCCTTTGGAAGTAATTATTGCTGATGACGGGTCGGGAGAAGATACTCGTCAATTGATTGACAGGTATAAGAAGATTATGCCGGTTCCGTTAATACATTCTTGGATTCCTGATGAAGGATTTCGTGTAGCAAAATCCCGGAATCTTGCTATTTCTAAAGTAACAGGCAGTTATATTGTATTGATTGACGGAGACATAGTCGTAACGCCTTCTTTTATACGAGATCATCGTTCATTGATGAAAGTGGGGCAATTTGTAACAGGTAGCCGTGCTAGATTGAGCAAAAATGCTACAGAAGAGAGATGCCGGACAAAAGATGAGTCTATTCATTTCTGGTCGAAAGGCTTAGGACGTCGCTTGGTTTTAATGCGTATACCCTTTATGCATCATTTAATAAAAGGGAAAACAGGTTTGTCGCATGCAAGAAGTTGTCATATTGCTTTTTGGAAGAGTGATTTCATTCAGGTTAATGGATTTGAGGAGAACTTTGAGGGCTGGGGTTATGAAGATTCTGAGCTTGTACAACGCTTCTATAATATAGGGCTTCATAGAAAGAATGCAAAGCTTCTTGCTTGTGCGATACATTTGTATCATCCGGAGAAGCCGATGGATCGGGCTGATAAGAATCGAAACATGCTGAACCAGACAATTGCTTCAGGCAAGAAGAAGGCTGTATTGGGTATTGATCAGTATATGGATTGATCGTTATTCTTTTTTATAATCAGGGAAGGTAACGGCTCGATGGGATTTCCCATATCTTTTTACGAGAGTATTATATGGCTCCAAGTGTGTAAAAGGTAAATTCTTGTTTCTCCATGGAAGCAAGATCCTTTTTTCAGAAGGGAATGTGCAACCATATGTTTCGTACTCAGAAAAACAAGACATTTCGTGATGGTCTAAATTTGACAAAATACTTTCAATCCAATTCTTTCTTGTGTATGCCTGGATTCTATCTTTTAAGACTTTTAGTTCATGGGTAGAGAATAACATTTTATGGTCAACAAATGACAGGGAAGTTAAATTGACTTGTCCTAATAATTTATCCATCATTTTGTAATATGGTTGATGATATTCTTTACTTTGATAGAAGATAACCTTTTGATTAGAAGTTAAGAATGTATGTGGAGACAATAGCACATGATCTGCATCAATCACTAAATAATGGTTGGTATGTCCTATGTTCCCAGATAATTTCAATAATTGTTGGAAAATCCATCCACTTCTATCTACTCCATTAGCCTGATAATTTATGTCTTTGGGCGAAAACCCTAATATGCTTGCTTCATCTTTGTGGGTTAAGTGGTGGGTGTGACAGAATTTAAGTATATCTTCATCTTGTGGAGATACAATAATAATATCTTCTATCTTGTTTGTTACACATTTATTTATTCCTTCCAAACAATATGGAAGTATCTTAAGGTCCTTTTTTATAATTGGAATTATTACATCTATTGGCTCTGATGATGCTTCGTAATGAAAATTATGGGTAAAAAGGGAACTCAGAAAATAGTGGAACTTACGTTGTGATGCAGGTTTCATGTTTGAAGAGATTAGATATTATCTTATGCAAAAGTAGGCAATTTTACTTATATTGATATATAACAAGGTGGTATTTATAGGATACTAAGTTGACTTTTTTTATTTTTGCCAATAAAAAATGCGATGGATTTAGTAACTCTTTCAGGTGGTTTGGGGAACCAAATGTTTCAGTTTGCTTTTTATTGGGCATTAAAGAAGCGCGGCAAAAAAGTTTTTCTGTATAAGAATAAACTGGCAGCAAAAGAGCATAATGGATATGAATTGCAAACGTTATTTGGTGTAGAAGAAAAATGTGTAGACGGACTGTGGATGACTCGTTTACTGGGCTGTCCTTTGTTGGGTAAGATTTTAAAGCATATTTTATTCCCTCACAAAATACGTGAGCGCGTGCTATATAATTATAGTATATATTTACCTCTTTTTGAACGAAATGGCCTTCATTGGGTAGGCTACTGGCAGTCTGAGAAATATTTTCAGGATGTGGCTGATGACATTCGTCGCATTTTTTGCTTTGATCACTTGTCTCTAAATCCTGCAACGTCTGCTGCTTTGAAGTGTATGTCGGAACAAGTGGCAGTATCTGTACATATTCGAAGAGGAGATTATTATTTGCCTTGTAATGTAGCTACATACGGGGGATTGTGCACGGTTGAATATTATGAGAATGCCATACGGTATGTCAAGGAGAGATACCCGCAGGCTGTGTTTTATGTGTTCTCTGATGACTTAGATTGGGTTCGTGAAAATATTCCTTCTGCAGGAAAGATGGTATTTGTCGATTGGAACAGAGGAAAAGATAGTTGGCAAGATATGTTTTTGATGAGTAAATGTCATCATAATATCTTGGCCAATAGTTCATTCAGCTGGTGGGGAGCTTGGTTGAATACTCATCCTGAGAAACTTGTTATTGCTCCGGAACGTTGGGCAAACTGTCCTGCTCCTGATGCTCTTCCTGACGGATGGGTCAGGATAGAGGGGGTGAGTAGGAGATAGTAAGTCTTGTTTGAGGCTTATTTTAGTTGCTTCTATGTTTATATTTCTCGATTCGTTCCATATACTCCTGGTCTTTTTTGCTGTTTCCCGGCTGGAAATTCAAGTGCTCAGGAATATTTTTCCCATGATCAATAATCATTGGTTTGACTCCGGATTTTACAATATCTAACGAGTCGTATAAATTGCCGGCAGGTACCTCGTAGGCACTTAGGCTGAGGGTATCTCCGTGAATACGGATATACTGGTAATATCGGCTTTCAATACCATATTTATCGAAACGCTGGTCGAATGTGATGCGATAGCTTTTGGGAGAGCAATGACTGACGGTGTAAACGGGAGGTGTCGCACTGCCCTGTTCATCATGAAGCGTCATTCGGGCATAAGCGTGTTCATGGCCTTGCAAGACGAGGTCCACATTGTATTCTTGGATAAGCGAGTTGAAAATCGTTTTTTGTATCAGATTGTTATATTTGCCTTTGACGGAATATAGTGGATGATGCAAGACCACAATTTTCCATCGTGCATCACTTGCCTGAAGTTCTTTTTCCAGCCATTTCTTTTGTGACCATAGGTAAAAGAACTCCCGGTTACTGTCGAGCAAAAAGAGCTGCAGGTCGTTATACTTGAGTGTGTACACTTGGTTATCGCCTACCATGGAATCTTGAAAGTAGGAGAATACCAATGGAAAACGACGTTCCAGTTTGCGGATGGCATATTTCAGGTATTCATGATTACCGGTTACATTTAAAACAGGATAGTGCTGCCCGATGGAATCAAGGCCAGAGAATGTTTCTGCCCAGTATGCATCCATAGGACGTTCAGTCAGGTCACCCCCAAAGACAAAGAATTCTGTTTTAGGGTGTGCCTGCAATGCTTCTTTCAGATACTGATTGGCTTTTCCGTTTATAGTATCTTGCACATCGCCTACATAGATGAAGGAGTAATCATTACGGGTGGTTTGGTTGTAGGTCTGGAAATTGTACCATGGGGAATATTTTCCGTCGTTACTTACCCGGTAGCTGTAAAAGGTAGCTGGTTTAAGTGAGCGTAAACGGGCTGTGTAATAGGCAGCTTTGCCGCTACGTGACTGGAATACTTCTCCTTTTGCTTCTATTCGTAAGGTATCTTTAGCCAAAGTGTCGATTAACTCTACAAAAGATGAAGAGGCAACTACAGAATCGTATTGCCAGCTGATGTTACGTGAAAGTTCTTCTTTGTCTCCAAATGTCAACAGTACTCTTCCGGGAGCGTTGAGTGGTAGATAAGCCGGTTCTTCCGGATTACCAAACCATACATGCCAGCGGGAATGAACCCAAAAACCTAATACAAGTAAAATGAGGGCGGAGACTCCAAGGGTGATACGTTGTTTTTTCTTCATCTTTGTTTTTGTTTAATGGACAAAGATACGAAGTTCTCCAAATTTATCGTTATTTTTGCCATTCAGTATTTATAAAAAGGTGAGAAATGATGAAGAAAGAATTGTTTTCCAATGTATTGTCACTGGTTTGGAATTTATTGCTTGTTTATGTGTGTTATACACTATGTCGTTTGGCGTTTCTGTTTGTAAACTGGGATACCTTCAGTGGTAATTTGAGCTGGGGGTATACAATAAGCCTTTTAGGAGCAGGTATTATTTTTGATACCACTGCTATCCTTTATAGCAATGCTCTGTTTATATTATTGTTCTTGTTGCCTTTGCACTGGAAGGAAACTCCTTCCTTCTATAAAGGTGTACGTTGGATATTTACGATTGTTAATACATTCTTTTTGATTACAAATCTGATAGACTGTGTATATTTCCGTTTCTCAGGAAGGCGTACCACAATGACCGTTTTTCAAGAATTTAAGAATGAAGGAGAAGGAAATCTTGCTTCCATCTTTTTGGATGAGTTTATTTCTTATTGGTATTTGGTAGTTTTTGCTGCGCTTTTGTCTTATGCCATCTATAAACTTTATCGTTCGCCACAGAATTTCCCAGTGAAGCAGAAGCTTTCTTATTATGTGGTACAGTTGGTTACTTTATTGATTGCAATTCCTTTTACGGTATTTGGTATGCGTGGGGGGATGACTACAGCAACTCGTCCTATAACCTTGAGCAATGCCAATCAGTATGTGCGACGTCCTTTAGATGCCGGATTGGTATTGAACACACCTTTTTCCTTGTTCCGTACATTGGGAAAGACCACATTTGTAACACCTAATTATTTACCCGATTCAGAGGCGGTAGCTGTTTATTCACCGATACATACTCCGACAGATTCTGTCGCATTCCGTCCGATGAACGTAGTGGTGATTATTTGGGAAGGGTTTAGTAAGCAGCATGTCGGTTCATTAAATCCTCAATTGGAGAATGGCACCTATAAAGGATATACTCCTTTTATTGATTCGTTGCTGACGAGAAGTCTGACTTTTCAGTATTCATATAGTAATGGCCGTAAGAGTATTGATGGCATGCCCTCCGTATTGTCTTCTATACCGAGTTTTGTGGAACCATTCTTCTTGACTCCTTCAGCTTTGAATGATGTATCCAGCATTGCTGGTGAGTTGACCAAAAATAAGGGATATTCGTCTGCTTTCTTCCATGGTGCCATGAACGGTTCAATGGGTTTCCAGGCTTTTGCCCGTTCCGTGGGCTTCCAGAAATATTTTGGTCGTACCGAATATAATGAGGACCCGAATTACAATGGCGATGCGGATTTTGACGGGACTTGGGCTATTTGGGATGAAGAATTCTTGCAGTTCTATTGTGACCGGATGTCGGAAATGAAAGAGCCTTTTGTTACATCTGTGTTTACCGCTTCTTCTCATGGACCATTTGTGCTGCCGGAACGATATAAAGGAAAATTCCCTGTAGGAGAGGACCCTTTTTCAGAGCTTATAGGATATTCGGATTATGCCATTGGGCGCTTCTTTGAGAAGGCAGAAAAACAACCTTGGTTTAAGAATACGTTGTTTGTAATTACAGCAGACCATACTAGTGGAAATTATTATCCTGATTATGTGACCGATTTGGGGTATTATAAGGTTCCTGTCATTTTTTATGCCCCTGGTATGCCCGATTTGAAAGGACTGGATACAGAAAAGATTGTGGAACAAATAGATATTATGCCGACGGTACTGGGCATACTTGGCTATGATCGCCCTTATGTGGGCTTTGGACAGGATGCACTCCACACACCTGCGTCCGAGAAATTTGCGGTGAATTACATTCATGCAAGCGGCATCTACCAGTTCCTGAAAGGTGATTACTTGATTCAGTTCGACGGAGAAAAAGTGATTCATGCCTATCGTTTCCGTACAGACGTGCTGATGAAGGACGATGTGAAAGACAGCATGCCGCAGGAAGTGCGGAAAGAAATGGAAATCCAGTTGAAGTCAATTATCCAGCAGTACATGCAGCGGATGAACAACAATGAGTTGGTTTATAGAGAATAATTCAAAACAGCATATAAAAAGTAAACCGGACTTTCACGAGGCGAGAACCTCTGAAAGTCCGGTTTACTTTTTATATAAAAGAATGAATTAGTTCTTGTTGGCACGTTTACGTTCCGTTTCGTCCAGAATGACTTTACGCATACGCATGCTCTTCGGAGTTACTTCCACGTATTCATCTTCCTTGATGTATTCCAGTGCTTCTTCCAGTGAGAAGATAACCGGCGGAATGATACGGGCCTTGTCGTCAGAACCAGAAGCACGCATGTTGGTCAGCTTCTTTGATTTAGTTACGTTAATCACCAGGTCGTTTTCATGAACGTGTTCACCTACCACCTGTCCGGCATATACTTCGTCTTGCGGATAGATAAAGAACTTACCGCGATCCTGCAGCTTGTCGATGGCGTAAGCAAAGGCAGTTCCTGATTCCATGGCAATCATTGAACCGTTGGTACGGCGAGGAATGTCACCCTTGAATGGCTGGTATTCCTTGAAACGGTGAGCCATGATGGCTTCTCCCTGAGAAGCAGTCAGCACGTTGGTACGCAGACCGATGATACCGCGTGACGGCATGTCAAATTCAATGTTTACACGGTCGCCCTGAGTTTCCATGGATACCATTTCACCTTTACGGCGGGTTACCATATCAATCATCTTGCTGGCAAATTCTTCGGGCACGCTGATGGTCAGTTCTTCAATCGGTTCGCACTTCACACCGTCGATTTCCTTGAAGATAACCTGCGGCTGTCCTACCTGAAGTTCGTAGCCTTCACGACGCATAGTTTCAATCAATACAGACAAGTGGAGCACACCACGTCCGGAAACAATCCATTTTCCGTCTTCGTTTTCCGTCTTGCGTACGCGCAGCGCCAGGTTCTTGTCCAACTCTTTCATCAGACGGTCGTGGATGTGGCGTGAAGTCACGTATTTTCCTTCCTTACCGAAGAACGGAGAGTCGTTGATGGTGAACAGCATGCTCATGGTCGGTTCGTCGATGGCGATAGGTGGCAGCGGTTCCGGATTTTCGAAGTCGCAGATGGTATCACCGATTTCGAAGCCTTCCACACCGATGATGGCACAGATGTCGCCAGAAGATACAGATTCTACTTTCTTGCGGCCCAGACCTTCGAAGGTATGTACTTCCTTGATTTTTGATTTCACCAATGTACCGTCGCGTTTAGCCAGGGTGATGTTCATGCCTTCTTTCAGCGTACCTCTGTGCACGCGGCCTACGGCGATACGTCCGGTATAAGAAGAATAGTCAAGTGAAGTAATCAGCATCTGCGGAGTTCCTTCCAGCTGTTTCGGAGCCGGAATGTATTTCACGATGGCATCCAGCAGCGGAGTGATGGTGCCGGTCGGGGTTTTCCAGTCTTCACCCATCCAGTTGTTCTTGGCAGAACCGTAGATTACTGGGAAGTCCAGCTGGTCTTCTGTGGCGTTGAGACTGAACATCAGGTCGAACACCATTTCATATACTTCTTCCGGACGGCAGTTCGGTTTGTCTACCTTGTTTACCACTACGATAGGTTTCAATCCAATCTGCAGGGCTTTCTGAAGCACGAAGCGGGTCTGCGGCATCGGACCCTCAAAAGCGTCCACCAGCAGAATACATCCGTCGGCCATGTTCAAGACACGTTCCACTTCTCCACCGAAGTCGGCGTGTCCCGGAGTATCGATAATGTTGATTTTTGTACCGTTGTAATTGATGGATACGTTTTTAGAAAGAATGGTTATACCTCTTTCACGCTCCAGGTCGTTGTTATCCAAAACCAGTTCACCGTTGGTCTGGTCGTTGCGGAACAGGTGTCCCGCCAGCATCATCTTGTCCACCAGAGTTGTTTTTCCGTGGTCAACGTGAGCAATAATGGCAATGTTTCTAATGTCTTGCATACTATACCTATATATAATTGTGTGCAAAATTACTGTTTTTCAGCGAAAGGCGGGTATTTTATGCAGGGTTTTTATATTTTTTGGCGGAAACTGGACTGCAGATGCCGGTCTTCATGGGGAAGAAACTTCCGTCAGGGCTTTCAAAGGAATTCTTCTTCCGGGTATGAAAAAAAGATGTAAAACGCTTGTAGTCTGAAAGATTATGCTTACCTTTGCATCCGCAAATCAAATTTATACATTTTAATAAATAGTCAAATTATGTATTTAGACGCAGCTAAAAAACAAGAAATCTTTGGAAAGTACGGAAAGTCTAACACTGATACTGGCTCACCTGAAGCGCAGATAGCATTGTTTTCATACCGTATTTCTCACCTGACTGAGCACATGAAGCTCAACAGAAAAGATTATAGCACTGAAAGAGCTTTGACAACTTTGGTGGGTAAGCGTCGTTCTTTGCTGAACTACCTGAAGAGCCGTGATATCGAAAGATACCGTGCTATTGTTAAAGAACTTGGTCTTCGTAAGTAATCCGTTACTTGCTGCAGGCAAAAAAATAAGCCGCTTTTCCTTCAAGGGAGAGCGGCTTATTTTTTGTACCCTCGTCGGGAATCGAACCCGAATCTAAAGTTTAGGAAACTTCCAGTTGAGGCTAATTTTCAACACATTACACTAATTGGTATTCAATAATGGTATTCCATTTCATTTGAACGGTGCAAAAATAGAAAAAATAGTTTAATCTGTAGGTAACTTCTTCTAACTTTCATAGAAGTAGCCTAGTATACTTCATAGAAGGGTTTTACATAAAAAATTCTGGAAAAAATTTACTTCTACATTATACACAATTTGGTTTTCTAATATTTTTCGTGTATGTTTGAATCATAAGAAAAAATACAATAATAAAAAAAACGGAAAGATAGTACGTTTATCCTCATTTGAGGAAATGTACTATCTTCTTTTATTTAATAATTTAATAATCAAAATATTATGGAAAATATTAATTATCAGTTTACTCAGGTACCAACAAAGCTCATGATACTGCTGGACGTTAATTGTAGAAGTATGTTGTTCACCTTATGTCAGTTATCTAGCCATTATACCAAAGAGGATGGCAGATTCTTCCGCACTAATGCAGATTTAGCATTAGAGAGCAGATTAAGTCAAAAACTCGTTATAGCAACCCTAGATACGCTATATACTCATGGAATAGTGGAGATATGGAGTGTTGGCAAGGGAAAAGGAAAACATGCTAATTACTTTAAGTTGAATCTTGAAAGAATAAAGGAGTTTGAACGTCTAAAAATGGATGAATTGAAAAATCCCGAATTACAACTTCCAATGGTTGATTATCGTGCTAAGGGGTATTCACCAAGTTATTTAAAAAAGAATACTCAAAATGTTTCCCAAGAAATTCCCAATGATTTCCCTAGAATTTCCCAAATTACCAACAATATAAATAATATAGAAAATATAGATAATGAAGAAAATAAAAAGAATATAGATAATAAAGAAGGTATAAATAATAAAGAGAATAAAAGGAAATTTGAAGTAAATTGTATTATGGAAATTGATAATAAGGATAAGGCTAAATTGTTATTTAATAATGATGAGTTCAATTATATTATTGGTAAATTGATAGATAAAGGACTTTCAAGAGATGAAATTATGGATGAATTGAAAATTAATAATCCCAAGTGCTATGATTACTTCAATAGAGCCTCATCCCAATTATCATCTTGATTTTTTTCTTTCTTTTTCTATACTTTACTTATTCTGTAGATATTTATTATTAGAAGTTACAATAAAATTACTTCAATAATAAATTAAGTAATAGAATAAAGTATGAATACTAATATACTCCAAGATGTAAAGAGAAAGATAGAAGAACTTCAAGAACTTATAAAAAGGTTAGAACAGCCTCAACAGCAAAAACTAAAATATGTAAACCTGTCGGAAGGTAATAATGAGGATAAACTGGATAGAATAACGGAACAGATAACTCAATATCATATCAACATCCTTCCAACTCCACACGATTCACAGTTAGTCAGATGTGCTATAGTCAATGAACTAGCAGATAGAGGAATGAAGTATTGGCATGTGATTAGGTCAATGGCTGATAATTATGATGAGGCTGACCAAACAAAGAAATATGTATATCTGATGAGTAGAAAAGATACTATTAGGCTCAACTTTGGAGTGATAGTAAACCGATATAAAGCAGCAATAGACAAGTATAATAGAGACACAAACATAGATGACGATGGAAACAACTAAACAATCAGTAAATCGAAGCGGAAACCTTAATCCAATGTTTGGAAAGCGTCAATCATTGGAGACAAAACAAAAAATCAGTGACAGTCAGCGAAAACGATATGTAGCTATCCGAAAGGCAATTAGAGAGCAGGACATGTTACAATTTGCCCAAACTGATAGTGAAGCACGAAAAGAACTTATACATCAACTCTTAGATAAAAATAATATATCGTTTGATAATGTACAACAAGCAGTCAACTTCGTAGCTTTTTTGCTTGAAAAAGAACGAGTTAAGGCTATTGTTCAAGAGGAAATCAATAAACTCTTAGTCAATGATTGACACGGGTAGTACGATGTAAAATTATAGATTCTACATAACTAATTGATTATCAGTATAGGGAAACGGTTTGTCGTTTATTCCGATTCTTGCTTTTTTCTGCCTCTAGTTGATGGCTTGGTATATAATTTCCCTTTTCTGATAATACACCTACTATTCTGATATAGTTGAGGGTCATTTTCTGATAATTTAGAAAAGTAATTATTCAATGACGCTTTACTGATTCCCAATTCATCTGCTGTGTGCTTATCATACATTGAGGCTGGTGAGCCATAATATTCATGCACACCATTTAACTCTAGGTGGATTATATTTCTGTATTCTTCCATATTTATATATTTTCTACAAAGTTACTAGAAATATTATCTATATTCAAATAGAATCATATTTTTAACTGGGTTTAACTCCCAATATTATTCTATTTCAAATAGAATAACTATCTTTGTGGTGTGAGAGATAAGGATAGTAATAACAGTCAAAACTTAAAAAGATATGAAGGCAATTCAATTCAATAGTTCAAATGTGATAACAACAGCGGTTAAGTGTATGCAGCATGATATGGATGAGGCTACAGCAGTAAGTAAAGGTATGATGGCAGAGACTTTGAAAAAACGTAAGCATCCGATAAAATACACATTGTAAAGCCTTCCACTCTTCCGTTACTTTG
>ENA-OUQW01000512-OUQW01000512.1-human-gut-metagenome-genome-assembly--contig:-NODE-512-length-49953-cov-14.740791_pt1 | contig 49953 bp, 33 predicted proteins | sample MGYA00248464_ERZ548849 | MGnify/ENA primary metagenome ERZ548849 (study PRJEB26491, sample SAMN04978193) | human gut metagenome | host: Homo sapiens | study: EMG produced TPA metagenomics assembly of... | reverse complement strand
TTTGTGTATGAATTAGTTGGCTAATTTTATTCTATTTACTGAATATCCCTAAAAAAACGCTCTATGTTCAAAATAAAATCAATATCCTTGCGAAACAGTCAGTTTTACAGAGTTTGAAGCGATTCCGTCTACGGCAACAGCATATACTCCAGCAAGCAGACCAGCTACAGACAATTCAGCTCTGTCGCCATCAAATGCAACACAGCGCACACGCAAACCTGAAGACGAATAGATAGAAACCTTCGATGCACTGCAATCTGACGGCTTTACGACAGTTACAATCTTGCTGTCCGGATTGTACGAAAATCTGCATCCGTTCTTGTCAGCTTCTTCGACATCAGAGATGGACAAAGGAACTTCAACCTTTACAGCCACGCTTTTCTTCAACTGTACACCTCCCTGATTTACACGAACATTCAGCATCGTTTCGCCCGGTTCTGCACCGACAATATTGCCTGAATCGTCCATTTTAAACACACTTCTGTCAGACGACCATACAACAACATCTTCATCTTCCATTGCAAATTCAGTTCCGTCCGAATAGAATCCGCTAAATGCATATTCTGAATGTTCATTGACTTCCATGCTCAATGGTGCCTCCAACGAGATGCTTTCAATCTTGACTACATCGCACTCGACATCAGCGCTCACATTTTCTCCCATAAACGTTGCTGTAACGCGAACGACAGCCTTGCCGGCACCTTTTGCAATAACGGAACCATTGCTGTTTACCTCGGCAACATCCGGCGTCAACGACTCGTACGACAACTGCACCTCACCAGCTTCAGGAGCTTTTCCACCGGTCATGACCACATCAACCTTAATACCTGTAGCATCGCCCAACAACAGTTTCGTTTCATAGGTTTCGGCAGAAACAGACTCAATCTGATAAGTTTCTATATTTACAGGTATTCTGAACTGTTCGGAGGCATTTATATATCTGGCATTGACCACAAGAAAATCTGAACCTGATGATAAAGCCGTCAGATATCCATCTTCTGAAATTTCGAAAAGACCGTTTTCAGACTTATATTCAACACGAAGAATGTCATTGTCAATCTCTTCTCCATTACTCATTTTTCCAGTCGGAACAATTGTCAAACTTTCTCCTGCACGAAGTGTCCTGTCAAGTTGAGGCACTGAAAACTCCGAGAAAGAAAGTTCAGTGTCAGTAACCATGCACTTGCTGAAGATTTCCATATCGCGCGATAATACGGCGTAAGAAGAATCTACAGCCACATATTTGCAACCTTCTTCAACGCCTGCCGCATGCTCCAAAGAAGATTTCAGCTCTGAAACTGCATAATCAGGATAGTTTCCGATTTCATCACCTACAACTGCTTCATCAAGCATCGCCCGCGTCTTCTCACACAATTCGGCCAAGTCTGTAAAGACGGCCGGCCGCAGAGCATCACCATAACGCAAAGCAACATGGCGCACACCGAAACGGCTTTCGCCAGAAAGTGACTTACGTCCGAACTGCATATAAGGCTGTGCTTCTACCCTTTCGAGCCGCATGTCATCAATAAATACAGCAAAAGCGCCTGATTCGGAAGAATCCCATCCGTTATGGAACCTCAACTCAGCAGTTTCATCAAGAGGGCCTGTTGTAAACTCGACAGTAAAAAGCCTGTACTCTCCTACCGGTATATTGACAGAAGCAATCTCTTCACCACCAACTGTAAGGTTGCCCTTCATCTCCGACTGCCATGCATTTACACGTTCAGCCTTCGCATAATAGGATAATTTGTATTTTGCATTCGGCTGAACAGGAATATGCGCTCCCATATCGCCGGTCCATCCGTTCTCCCAATGAAGGCTCTTCTTGCCCGAACGAGGTCTTGAAGTATCTACCGTCAGCTGCGACCAGCTTGCCCACCACCATATAGGCTCAGGATTTTCCAGATTCTCAAATCCGGGATCCATCAGTGTATCGCCCTCACAAACGGCAGCCTGCAAAATTTCTTCACCGTTTCGGTATATCACAAGCTTGTCATCGTCTGAAACGGCAAATCTGTATACCGAACGATCTTGTACCGGAAGTTCAGTGCACAGAGTATCACTCCTCATACGGTCAATAAGACATTTCTGCTGAAGAGTAAACGAAAAACGCTTGCCTTCGGCCGTACGAACGTCAAAGTCTGTTCCACCACCTTCTATCCCATCCAAAGAATATTCTGCAGTGAAAGGAACAGAAAATGTGCCCGGCAGAAACATGAGTGCATTCCAAGACGAATTGTCTCCGATCGAAACAGAAAGCTTATTGCCTTGAGAAACTTTTATATTGTCTCCATTGACAGAATGTTCGGTCCATGCCGGAGCAAAATCCATAGGACGTCCGCCGGAGCCGTCATACACTTTATCATAGAGCAAGGAACCGACCTGCGAATATCCCATACCATAAGACGCTGTCAGCAGGCACACTGCCATAGTTCTGATTTTCATATTGTGCTTCAATAAATTAAGGTTCAACATAGTTAAAAAGCTCCACTGAGTTAATTTTCAGTTCTGAAAGGAACTATAGGCAGTCCCTGAGCTGTGAAAATATTCGGTTTGTCATATTTCTTCCAGAAATAGCGTGCTTCTTTAGGTTCTTTCACTTCCGGACAGTCAAGAAGAATCGTGTTGCCTTCAACAACAGCATGTGCAGTATGATAAACGCCATCATCGCCACACAGCTCAAAATGCTTAATGTCAGCATCGTCACCGCTAACCTTGAATCCAGAATCAGCATACTTGAAATAAAGGCGCAAACGATTACCTTCAATCTTCTTTTTTCTGAAAACAGGACTGCTCACCGGCTCGTCCATTCCGTAAACACGTCCCAAAGCAATCATAGCCAAACGATCGCCAACAATCTTCTTCTTGTGCGGATGAATATTGCTTTCCTCACCTCCATCTATTGTCACAGCCAGCCCCGAATTGCGCAGGTCACCGGCAATGTCGGCCTGAATCTCACGGAATGTGCGCCAATCATCATTTCCATAAGAAGTGAGCTGTGCTATATAAAAAGGTAATGTCGGATCGTCGAAATCATTGCGCCAACCTTCCACCATCAGTTCAAGCAAAGTCTTATATGAATTCTGACGACTGACATTATTCTCACCCTGATACCAGATAATTCCGGAATTCTTATAAGGCAAAACAGGAGCAACCATACCGTTGTAGAGGCATCCAACAGGCTGTGCTTCGTGATAAGTACCCTTCAACTCCTCACAACTGTCAAACAGTGCTTTCTCCGTCCATTCCTCTGCCGAAGTTCCGCCTTCGTAGATACCGATTACTCCCACAGGCACATTGAGTTTCTGACGCAGATAACGCCCGAAATAATATCCGACAGCACTTATGTGCTGCATGTTGTTGTCATATTTGCCGTAACGCCAAAAACCTTCAACGTCGTCCAAAGGTTTGTCTGAACGTTTTACTCCGACCTCAAAAAATCGCAGGTCCGTAAAGTTGTCACCTTTGATCTGCCAATTGTCGTCCCACGACTCACCCAAACGGAACTTCATATTTGACTGTCCTGAACAAATCCATACTTCTCCGACAAGAACATTTTCGACATTCATGTCATTTACCTTCAAGGAGTATGTCGAAGCACCGCCGGCAGGAGTACTCAGATAGGCAATCCATTTTCCAGTCTCATCCGCCGTCACCTTCACTTGTTCATCGTTCCAGCTACCGCTGACAACCACAGCTTCGCCCGGATCAGCTGTTCCCCATACAGGAACCTTGCTCTTCTGCTGAAGAACACATCCGTCTGAAAACAAAGTAGACAGTTTCACATTCTGTCCCAACACTGCACAGCATGAACACATGCAGACAATGCTTACAAATAACTTCTTAAAATTCATACATCTTACAGTTTTAGCTTAGATTTTTCTGTAGTATAAGATTTATAGCTTGCGTCTTGTTAAATTAATCAACGCCCATCGCGGCAAAAATAAAACGCCGACTTCAAATATTGTGTAAAATTAAATATTTCGAAAAAGATTCACTTTGCTCTTAATTGCAGACATTAATGTTTTCTTTGCCTCGTCAGGCGTATAAGCTCAATCAAAGATCCAAACAACAGCAATACTGCTTAAGAAGTACTGCAATACCTCCTAAGAAGTTCTTGAATACTTCTTAAGCAATATTCCAATACTCCTTAGGAAGTACTGAAACGATGAGCGCGAGGAATAAAGCAGAAAAATTAAACGGATAGACAGAAAAAAGAAGAATGTTTTTCAGTGATATATGCAAATAAAAAAACTGTATGCCGATCTTAAACATGACCGACATACAGTTCTGAAGAATATGTGTGTAAAAAATAGCTGCACCTCAGCATCAACTGCAAATCAAATAAGAGGCATGCCCAATTCGGCGCATTCGCGTCGCATGTCCTCCGGCCAAATACTAGCCTGAATCTCACCAAGATGTGCCTTATGGAGAAGCACCATACACAGACGGCTCTGTCCGATACCTCCACCGATGCTTAAAGGAAGTTCGCCGTCAAGAAGACGCTTGTGGAAATACAGTTCCTTCCTGTCTTCCTTGCCAGTAATCTTAAGCTGGCGCAGGAGTGCTTCCTGATCTACACGGATACCCATTGAAGAAAGTTCAATGCTTCTGTTGAGCGTAGGATACCAAACCATGATATCTCCGTTGAGTCCGTCATATCCGTCTTCGTTCTTGGTTGTCCAATCGTCATAATCCGGTGCACGCAGGTCATGCGGTTCGCCGTTGCTCAATTTTCCGCCTATACCTATTATAAATACAGCACCGTACTCCTTACATATAGCGTTTTCGCGCTCCTTAGACGACATTCCCGGATATTTCTGCAAAAGTTCTTCTGAATGTATAAAATGTATTTCTTCCGGCAGGAAAGGTTTGATCTGCGGATATGTCTCGCAAACAAGATACTCCGTACGTCTGATTGAAGCATAAATGCACTTCACCATTTTCTTCAGAAAAGCAAGATTGCGGTCCTCTGCTTTAATGGTGCGTTCCCAGTCCCACTGGTCAACATAGAGCGAATGCAGATTGTCAAGCTCTTCATCGCCACGTATGGCATTCATGTCTGTATACAAACCGTAACCTGGCTCTATGCCATATTCGGCCAACATAAGACGTTTCCACTTGGCAAGTGAATGTACCACCTCGGCCACTCTCTCACCCATATCCTTTATTGGGAACGTCACAGGTCTTTCCACACCATTCAAATCATCGTTTATACCAAGTCCCCTAAGTACAAAAAGCGGCGCAGTGACACGTCTTAGGCGAAGCGCTGTTGATAGATTAATCTGAAAGAAGTCTTTTATCGTTTTGATACCTTGTTCAGTCTGTGTCGGGTCAAGCAACTGCTTATAACCCTCAGGCTTAATCAATTTGCTCATATATTTTACTATTTTGTAGATTTCATCCACAAATATATAATTTTCAAAAGTAAATACAGAAGAAAAACTCAATTATTATTTCAAATAGTAAGCAATTTTTCGCATCGAATCGCAAATATGTAAGCAAACGCCCTATACACAAATCACATTTTTATCATTTTAACGCTTAATAAAATAAAATGCACATTACATACTAATAAATCAAGACCGCAAACATATATTCCAGAACAAAAAGACGTTCACCACATGCACACGGATAAGGAACAAGATAAATACATTTTTTAATTTGATATAGTCGGCGAAAACATTACCTTTGCAGACATAACAGGTGTTCATGCCGTGCCGTCCGGCCGTATGGATGAAAAGGGAATCGGGTGAAAATCCCGAACAGTACCCGCTGCTGTAATCTTGTTTGCAAAGCCTGACAAACAGCAACTCCACTGAAGGACAGACCTTTGGGAAGGAGTCAGGCTTAAGAAAGTCAGAAGACCTGCCTGTACGTTCAGTTCTTGCCGACTCGGGGTTTAGGAGGCAATGCACAGTATTATAATATAAAGCGAAATAGGCATTTTCTCAGTACGCACCACTGTGCGTGGATGCGTTGCGCAATTGAATCAGCACCACAGCCGAAAAACTGCGGAGTAAACTTTTGCTGTCATCCGAAAAACGGACATGGGCGCATACGCTTCAAAACAGCAGAGCCCTTGGTGATGCTTGAGAGAAGTGCCGAGCCGGAATTTCGCATGTTTTATGAATCTCAAAAAAAACGTTCAAAAGAAATGATTCAGACAGTTGTAAAGAGAGACGGACGCATTGTCGGCTTCAACGAGCAGAAAATAATCACTGCGATACGCAAAGCCATGCTCCACACCGACAAGGGCGAAGACATGGATCTGGTGCATCTCATAACCGACCACGTGACAGTGAAAGGCAAGCCGCAGATGACGGTCGAAGAGATACAGGACGCCGTGGAAATGGAACTGATGGCAAGCCGCCGCAAGGACGTTGCACAAAAATACATTGCCTACCGCAATCAGAGAAGCATTGCCCGCAAAGCCAAGACACGCGACATGTTTCTCGAAATCATCAACATAAAGTCAAACGACATCACTCGCGAAAATGCAAACATGAATGCCGACACACCGGCAGGAATGATGATGAAATTCGCGAGCGAAACGACAAAGCCGTTTGTCGACGACTACCTTCTCAGCGATGATGCCAAAGAGGCGGTAAGAGGCAACTATCTGCACATACACGACAAGGACTACTACCCGACCAAGAGTCTTACCTGCGTACAGCATCCGCTCGACAAGATATTGAAGGAAGGATTCTCTGCAGGACATGGCGAATCGCGCCCTGCCAAGCGAATAGAAACAGCGAGCATACTCGGATGCATATCTTTGGAAACAGCACAGAACGAAATGCACGGAGGTCAGGCCATACCGGCTTTTGATTTCTATCTTGCACCATACGTGCGCAGCAGTTTCATTGAAGAAATAAAGACGCTTGAGGAGCTGAATGGACAAGACCTGTCACATCTGTACGACAGTCAGATTGCAGATTACATCACTCTGCCTCTCGACGGACTTCAGGGCGAAGCACGCATGCTTCAGCACGCCATAAACAAGACTGTTGCAAGAGTGCATCAGTCAATGGAAGCATTCATACACAACATGAACACCATACACTCGCGCGGAGGCAATCAGGTGGTGTTCAGTTCCATAAACTACGGTACGGACACATCAGCCGAAGGCCGATGCATCATACGCGAGGTTCTGCGCAGCACGTATGAAGGAGTCGGCAACGGCGAGACAGCCATATTCCCTATACAGATATGGAAAAAGAAAAGAGGCGTGAACTACATGCCGGAGGATCCGAACTACGACCTTTACAAATATGCATGCAAGGTCACGGCTAGAAGGTTCTTCCCAAACTTCATAAATCTTGATGCCACATTCAACAGACACGAGAAATGGAGAGCTGACGACCCTCAGCGTTACCAATACGAGACTGCAACGATGGGATGCCGTACAAGAGTGTTCGAAAACCGTTTCGGACCGAAAACATCGATCGGACGCGGCAACATATCGTTCTCTACAATCAACATTGTACGTCTTGCACTGGAGTGCCGTACTATCGAAAATAAGGAAGAACGTATAGCCGCATTTTTCGCAAAACTCGACGCCATGCTCGAAACTACGGCAAATCAGCTTCACGAAAGACTAGAGTTCCAGAAAACGGCGTTTGCAAAGCAGTTCCCTCTGGTGATGAGTGCACTGTGGCTGGGAAGCGACACTCTGAAGCCGAACGACACAATAGCATCTGTAATCAACCAGGGTACATTGGGAATCGGTTTCATAGGACTGGCAGAATGTCTGGTGGCTCTCACCGGCAAGCATCACGGGGAATCGGACGAGGCTCAGAAACTCGGTCTGAAAATAGTGACATACATGCGCGACCGTGCGAACGACTTCTCAGAAAGATTCCAGCACAACTACAGCATTCTGGCTACACCGGCAGAAGGACTTTCGGGCAAATTCACAAAAATAGACCGCAAGACATACGGTTCTATACCTGGTATAACAGATCGCGACTACTACACAAACTCAAACCATGTGCCGGTTTACTACAAATGCAGCGCACGCCACAAGGCTGAGATTGAAGCACCTTACCACGATCTGACACGAGGCGGACACATATTCTACGTTGAAATGGACGGTGACGCCACACACAATCCGGAAGCCATCATGCGGGTTGTGGACATGATGGACCGCTTCAACATGGGCTACGGTTCCGTAAACCACAACCGCAACCGCTGCATGGAATGCGGATACGAGAATGCAGACGCAAATATGCAGGTATGCCCTAAATGCGGAAGCACACATATAGACAAGCTGCAGCGCATAACAGGCTACCTTGTGGGAACAACAGAACGCTGGAACAAAGCAAAGCTGGCCGAACTCAACGACCGCGTAATACATTCTGACAATTGAACTGTGGAACTATGATTTCGCTTATAAAAATAGTGGAAGATACGACGGTTGACGGACCAGGATTCCGCACCGCGGTCTATGGCGCCGGATGCCCGAACGCCTGCCCGGGATGCCACAATCCGCAATCGTGGAAGATTGAGGCCGGACGCCCCACTCCTGTAGAAGAAATTTTCGACGTCATACAGGCAGATGAATTTGCAGACGTCACGTTCAGCGGTGGCGATCCGATGTTCCAGCCCAAAGGCTTTGCACGATTGGCACAAATGGTGAAACAGAAGACGGACAAGAACATCTGGTGCTACACGGGATATACATTTGAACGAATAATGCAGAATACGGAACAGCGAGAACTGCTCAAATGGATTGACGTACTGGTGGACGGGCCGTACATAGAATCAATGCACGACCCAGACCTCATGTTTCGCGGAAGCAGCAACCAGCGCATCATTGACGTACATGCTTCTATGGACCACGGACATGTGGAACTCTACAAACAGGCATAAACCCAAAAGGAAGTAGAGACAACATACAAAAAAATAAGGACCGCAAAGCCATATAAAGCATTGCGGTCCTTTTCTATTATATCATCTATAAAACTATCGACCTATACAAAGAGATGTACAATAGAGCCTTCTACACGCACTATGTGCTCAGAACAAGAAGCTCTATTTTACGATGGAATTAGTTTCTGAATCAGGGAAAACAACTGTAGGCTTGAAAGTCTTGGCCTCTTCAAAGTCCATCAGAGCGTAGGCAATGATAATTACTATATCACCTACCTGAACTTTTCTTGCAGCTGCTCCGTTGAGACAAATCTCACCGCTTCCCCTGCGTCCTTTTATAATATAAGTCTCAAATCTTTCGCCGTTGTTATTGTCGACAATCTGCACTTTTTCGCCGGCTATAAGATTCGCTGCATCCATCAGATCCTCATCAATCGTGATGCTGCCCATATAGTTAAGGTTAGCCTCGGTCACACGGACGCAATGGAGCTTCGATTTCAATACTTCTATCATCATAATGCTTACAGATCTGAATATGGTTTATTTTTCCTTGTACTTGACATTATCTATAAGACGCACAGGACGTGCACCGCAGAAGACTGTTATACAGCCGACGATATAATCGCTGTCGTCCCAAGAAGCAAGACTGCGGAGCGAATCACCGTCAACAATTTCGTAATACTGTACTTCAAGCCCTTCGTGAGCATTGATTGTGTCAATGACAAATTTCTTTGTTTCCTCGAGCGTATGCTCCTTGGCATAATCAACACTGGCAAAAAGAGTTTTTGAAATATTCACAGCCAAAGTTCTCTCTTCAGCGGTCAAGAGTGCGTTGCGGCTGCTCAATGCCAAACCGTCGTCCTCACGGACAATCTTACATGGGCATATTTCTACAGGAATATTGAGATCCTTGACCATGGCCTTGACTACAGCAATCTGCTGGAAATCCTTTTCTCCGAAATAAGCCTTATCTGGCTCTACGTAGCTGAACAGTTTGCTTACAATCTGGCAAACTCCATTGAAATGTCCTGGTCTGAACGCTCCTTCCATAACGGTGTCTGTAGGAGGATAAGAGAATGTACGCGTATCAGGTTCAGGATAAACCTCTTCTGCCGATGGAGCAAAAACTATATCGGCTCCCATAGATTCAAGCAGACGACAATCTGCCTCCAACGTTCTAGGATATGTTTCCAAATCCTTTTTATCGTTGAACTGGGTAGGATTGACAAATACGCTGACTACCGTGACATCGTTTTCCTTAACACTGCGTCCTACAAGTGAAGCATGACCTGCATGAAGAGCCCCCATTGTAGGCACCAGACCAATTTTTTTCCCTTCAGACCTAAATGCCGCAAGTTCGGCTTTAAGTTCCTGAACTGTATTTACAACTTTCATTTTAATTTGTTTATGAAACCATTTGTTTCCGTAACAGCCTGCAAAGTAAGCTATATTTTTGCAAAAACAGAAACACTATCATATAAAAACTGCCTTTTGACACTTTTTACTGCACTAATTATCCGAAAGCCGGCATATTCATCGACAAATCAAGATATTAAAAAACAAAAATCCAGATTGTAGGAGACATAACACGACAGCTATAAAACGATAAAAACGCAAGCCGAAAAATACACGCATCTACGATATCATACGTACGCTTTTTCAACTCAAAACGACAGCAAATATACACCTGCTGGTTAGTCGACAGACTCCCACATATTTATTAATAAAATGAAAAACGTTGCATTAATCGCCATTTATGCGTACATTTGCATAATGTATTCACAATATACAAAATAATGAAGGCAAAAAAGATACTGTTTATTACACAAGAGATTACACCATTTGTACCTGAATCTGAAAGAGCACTGATAGGAAGAAATCTCCCCCAGGCAATACAGGAAAGAGGACACGAAATCAGAACATTCACTCCTAAATGGGGCATCATAAACGAGCGCAGAAACCAACTGCACGAAGTTATACGTCTGTCTGGAATGAACCTCATCATCGATGAGACAGACCACCCGCTCATCATCAAAGTTTCTTCTATACAGGCTGCAAGAATGCAGATCTATTTCATCGACAACGATGACTATTTCCAGAAAAGGACCATGACATGCGATCCTGACGGAAATGAATATGAAGATAACGGTGAACGTGCAATATTTTACGCCAGAGGTGTGCTTGAAACAGTAAAGAAACTCAGATGGGTACCCGACGTTATTCATTGTGATGGATGGATCACTGCATTGGCTCCTATTTTCATAAAGAAAGCCTACAAAGATGAACCGTCTTTCCAAAATGCAAAAGTTGTGTTCACTGCTACATCAAAGGAATTCCAGAATGACCTTGGAGAACACTTTGCAGATTGTCTCCCATTCAAGGATATCTGCAAGGAAGACTTTGAAGATGTGTGCAACGGCAAATTTGGACATACAGAATTGTCTAAAATTGCAGTCAAGTATTCTGACGGTTTGATTCTTGGCGATGAAGGTGTAGATCCGGCAATTGCAGAATACGCAAAGAGCCTCAATCTGCCTATCCTCGAAAATCAGTCGGAAGAGACTTACCGCGATGCATACAATTCATTCTACGAGACTGTAATGGATTAAAACCGCTAAGGAATACCATAATATATTCCGTCATGAAAATAAGAAACATATTGTACGTCATCTCTGCCGGCTTGGCAATGCTGAGCTGCGACGACAACACGTCAACATTGGGTGTAGACATCATGCCTCCACACGATTTTGTGACAAACGAATACAAAACCTACAAGCTCAGTTCCGAATCGTATCTTGCCGGAGATTCTGTACTTGCGCGTTCAAGTATATCTTATCTCGGAAAATTCACAGATCCTGAAACCGGAACAGTCGTGAAGTCAGACTTTCTCGCACAATTCTACTGTGCAGAAACATTCTCATTTCCTGACAGCGTTGTGAATGGTGAAATAACCTCCGTCGATCTAAAACTTTTTGTTGAAGACTACATCGGTGACTCGTTGGCCACATTCAAGTTAAGCGTTTATCCGCTCAATGTTGTAATGGATGCCGACCAGGACTATTACACCAACATAGATCCGAGCAAATATTGTGATCTTAATGCAGAACCGCTTGCAGTGAAATGGTTCACACTATCCGACCGTACAATAGAAGATGAAGACAGATGGTCTGGAGATTATTACCGCAGCATCAATATAAGTTTGCCGAAATCCATAGGACAGACTATCTATGATGATTATCTTAAGAATCCATCTCATTTCGAGAACACCACTGCATGGGTAAACAGCGGTCTCCCAGGAAGTAAAGGTTTCTATTTCAAGCTTGAAAGCGGCGACGGAGCTATAGCCTACATAGATGTGTCGCAGTTCAACATCAACTTCAACTACTATGATGAGAACTACAAGAAAGACACATTGGGAACATGTCAGTTTGCATCTACAGAAGAAGTAATACAGGCTACCCGATTCGAGAACTCCGGACTTGAAGAACTGATGGAAAACAAAGAGGCTACATATCTGAAGACGCCTGCAGGAATATTCACAATGCTGACACTTCCGATTGACTCTATCCACACAAACGATACCATCAATTCTGCAAGCATAACGCTCACCAGATACAACAGTACGGTAAACAGCGAATTCAAACTCGGAATTCCTCAAACACTACTGATGGTAAGACTTGACGACTACGAGAACGGATTCTTTGAGAAGTATCAGGTTAGCGACAACGAATCATCATACGTTACTTCATTCAACAGCAGTTACAATACATACACATTCAGCAACATATCACGTCTGCTGATCAAATGTATGAATGAGAAGAAAAACGGTACTGCCACTGAAAACTGGAACAAGGTTCTGCTTATACCAGTCAGCGCAACGTATGATTCGTCAAATAAACTCATAAGAATGACACACGATTTCAGCATGTCAAGTGCAAGACTCGTAGGAGGAAAAGACAAAGTTGAAATGGATGTGATATACAGCAAGTTCAACCGCTGAAAAAATTTAGTTATCAGCTAGAAACAAGCATAACCGGACTTGCGGAAAGAATACGAACGACGATATAACAAAACAAAAAATCCCTGGAAGCAATGACTACAAGCTTCCAGGGATTTTTGTTTACGCTGAATAAATCAGTGTTTTAAGATTATAAGTATAAGGTCAAGCGTTATCAGAAGCATTTTCAGCATTCTTCTCATCCATAATCTTTTTGATAAGCGGAATGAGCACCTTGTGTATGACTTTATCATTCAGTCTGTGTCCGCCTTCAAAACGTATAGCATTCGGATAGTGCTTGCGGAACATGTCATAAGTATTAACAACAGGGTCATCTATACCAAAGAGTCCGTAGCAGTTCTTCAGGTCAAAATCCGTTATTCCCTTAAACTGTGCACGCTCCATCTGATTATGGTGCTGAATTATCTCCTTTGTAATCTTGAATTCCTTCTGATTGTCCTTTCGTCCGTTGTAAAACTTGTGAACACCAGTCTTGAGCACTTTACTCATCGTTGACATGTTGAATGCCGGATTCACGCATATACGTACAAAACCACGCATCTGCTGTGCATACATGCCTCCCATACTGGTGCCTATGATGATGTCCGGCTGTTCTTTTTCACAAAGTTCCTTCAAGTAAGGCAAAGCCTCAACAGGATCGACTGGAATATCTGGTGCTACAACTTCAGCTTCAGGAAAACACTTGCGGAGAATGTCCACAGTACCGCTGGCCCCGGAAGAACCGAAACCGTGAAAATAGACAAGTTTCATAAGATTCTGATTTTTCCGCCAAAGATAGCAAATTTATCATATAGTTATAACCTTAATTATTGCCTAAGTCCCGAATGTCTACAGTACACCCTTGCTTGAAGGAAGCTGAAACTTGTAGATGTCTCGCTTTATAGCCATCTTGAGCGAACGTGCAAGCGCCTTGAAGATTCCTTCAATCTTATGATGCTCGTTCTCACCTTCAGCCCATATATTCAAGTTCATCTTGGCAGCATCGCTGAAACTCTTGAAGAAATGCATGAACATCTCTGTTGGTACATCGCCTACCTTCTCACGCTTGAACTCAGCATTCCATACCAGCCATGGTCTGCCTCCGAAATCGAGCACAACGTGACACAGACAATCATCCATCGGCAGACAATATCCGTACCGTTCGATGCCCCTCTTGTCTCCGAGCGCCTTTGCGATACATTCACCCAGAGCAAGTCCGGTATCCTCGATAGTGTGATGCTCATCAACGTTCAAGTCACCTTTCACGTTAATCTTCAAATCAATGCCTCCATGCTTGGCAATTTGCTCCAGCATGTGATCGAAGAAACCCAAGCCTGTGCTCACACAGCATTCACCTGTACCGTCAAGATTCATCCACACATCAACATCAGTTTCGTGTGTAGTACGTCTGACTGAAGCAGTACGCTCACCAGCAAAAATTATTTCGCAAATCTTGTCCCACGTGTCGGCAACATATACATCACTATCGCCAGCAAAGTCCCCACGCAATTGCGGATTAATTATAATAGCCCTGCATCCCATGTTCTTTGCCAGTTGCGCATCCGTCGCTCTGTCGCCGATAACGAAACACTTGCTCATGTCATAATCACCGGAAAGATATCTTCCCAGCATACCAGTTCCTGGCTTGCGCGTAGGCAGATTGTCCGATGGAAAAGACCTGTCAATGAGAATATCATCAAACTCTACACCCTCCCCTTTCAAGACATCAAGCATAAGATTATGTGTTGGCCAAAACGTATCTTCAGGATACGAATCCGTACCCAATCCGTCCTGATTGCTGACCATCACAAACTCAAAATCCAACTTTGTCCTTATGAAATTGAGATTTCTGATTACGCCTGGCAGAAACTCGAACTTATCATACGAATCAATCTGCTCATCCTCAGGTTCCTTAAGGATTGTACCGTCTCTATCTATAAACAGCGCCTGTTTCATACATCATATTTGTTTTAAGGTCAGAAAACATCAGAAACTCATCCTTTATATTTTCTCAGTGCAGCAAGCAGCTGAGTATTTTCAGACTTGTTTCCTACTGTCACACGCAAACAATCGCCGCACAGTGCCACCTTGCTTCTGTTTCTTACAATAATACCATTATCTACCAGATAACGATAAATCTTGTCGGCATCATCCACCTTTGCCAGGAAGAAATTTGAATCTGTCGGATAAACCTTACGGCAAAGAGGCAATACAGAAAAGGCCTCGACAAGGAAACGTCTCTCTTCAAGTATCATATTAACCTGCATCTGAATAGACGGCAGATTTGTCAAGACCTCCTTCGCCTTTTCCTGAGTGAGCTGATTTACATTATATGGATACTTAACCTTATTGAAGAACTCAATTATCTCCGGCTGTGCATAAGCAATTCCCAATCTGATGGCAGCACATCCCATAGCCTTTGAAAAAGTGTTAAGCACAATCATATTCTTATATTTATCCAAATCCAGGCGGAAAGGACGTGCGCATGAAAAATCGCTGTATGCCTCGTCAATCACAACAATACCGTCGAACAGCTCCAACACTTTCACTATTTCCTCTCTCGACAGATTATTACCTGTAGGATTGTTCGGAGAACAAATAAAAATCAGTTTGGTGTTCTCATCAACGGCATCGAGCAACCATTCAGCCTTAAACTGAAAATCGTCATCAAGTCTAACCTTGCGATACTCCACATCATTGATGTCTGCACACACCTCATACATACCGTATGTAGGTTCAAGTGCAACCACATTGTCCTTTTCCGGCCTACAGAAAATTCTGTAAACAAGGTCTATCGCCTCATCACTGCCGTTGCCCAAGAAAATCTTATTTTTCTCCACGCCTTTCACATTCGCAAGCATAGCCTTAAGATCCTCCTGCAGCGGATCCGGATAACGGTTCACCGGATTATTGTACGGACTCTCATTGGCATCAAGAAACACCGAAGTCTTGACTCCTTTATATTCATCTCTTGCCGAACTGTACGGCTTGAGGTCAAGAATATTCTTTCTAACTAGTTCTTTCAAATCTTTCATTTGTACACCAATATTTTTCTGCCGTGCCACAAACTCATTTCCCATTCTCAACAGCCAGACGTCTTATCCGCATGGCATTGCAGTGAGCATCCAGACTCTCGCAGTGAGCCATTATCTCTACCGTAGGTCCCAGATTCCTCACGCCGTCGGCTGTCAATTCCTGGAAAGTAATCTTTCTCATAAAACTGTCGAGATTCACACCGCTGTAAGCCTTGGCATATCCGCTCGTAGGCAACGTATGGTTTGTACCCGATGCATAGTCACCGGCACTCTCGCACGAATAATTTCCGAGGAACACGGAACCGGCATTGCGAATCCGTTCTGCCACTTCCATATAATTCTCAACGGCCAGTATAAGGTGTTCCGGTGCATACTCGTTTGTCAGTTCCACAGCCTCATCCATATTCTCCACCAGAATCATCTTGCTGTTCTCAAGAGCCTTAGAAGCGATTTCCTTACGAGGCAGTTCAGCCAATTGCTTTTCCACTTCTTCTGCAACTTTGGCCAAAAGACTTTCCGAACATGTCACCATGACCACCTGACTGTCCACACCGTGTTCAGCCTGCGACAGCAGATCTGCGGCAACGAAAGCTGGATTGGCAGTGTCATCCGCAACAACTTCCACTTCAGATGGTCCGGCAGGCATATCTATTGCAACATCATGGAGCGACACCTCCTGCTTAGCAACCATCACATACTGATTGCCCGGTCCGAAAATCTTATACACCTTAGGAACGGACTCCGTACCGTATGCCATGGCACCTATGGCCTGCACACCACCAATCTTATATATCTTGTTCACGCCGGCCACCTTTGCCGCTACCAAAATGGCAGGATTCAGCTTGCCGTCCTTTCCTGGAGGCGAACATAAAACGATTTCAGCACAACCGGCAATGCGCGCAGGCACAGCCAGCATCAACACAGTTGAGAACAGCGGAGCCGTACCGCCCGGAATGTAAAGTCCGACCTTGTCGATAGGAACAGCCTTCTGCCAACATGTAACTCCGCTGCTTGTTTCCACACGCGGACAAACAGCCTTCTGCGAAGCGTGAAAACGCTTGATGTTCTCGCATGCCGCATGCAAGGCATTCTTCAGTTCGTCAGACACAAGAGCCTCGGCCTCAGCCATTTCTTCCTCGCTGACAGCCAAAGATTCCAGCTCTACCTTGTCAAACTTCTTCTCATATTTCTTTACAGCTTCATCACCGCCTTCACGTACATCGTTGAGCACTCCAAGAACCGTTTCACGGAGTGCGCTCACATCAATGTGCGGACGCTCCAACATGCCGGCCCACTCGCTTCTTTTAGGATTACGAATTATCTGCATACGAATCAATTTACATTTCCGTTTCCTTACATCAGATTATCATCTTCTCAATCGGCAACACCAGAATGCCTTCGGCGCCCAACGACTTCAGCTGACCGATAATTTCCCAGAAACGCTTCTGGTCGAGCACAGTGTGTATGCTGCTCCATCCCTCTGTTGCCAAAGGCATGATTGTCGGGCTCTTGATGCCCGGAAGCACAGCAATGATATCCTTGACCTTGTCCGTCGGAGCATTCATCAGAACATATTTCTTGTCCTCGGCAGCCTTGACAGCATCTATTCTGAAAATAAGCTCTTTCAATATTTCTTTCTTCTCCTCGTCAAGATTCTTGTTGCCAATGAGGAGAGCCTCGCTCTTCATCACCACCTCAACCTCTTTCAGATTGTTGCTTACCAGTGTAGAACCAGAGCTGACAATATCGAAAATTCCATCTGCAATGCCTATGCCTGGAGCAATCTCAACCGAACCGGTGATTACGTGTATGTCCGTTTCCACCCCGGCCTTGGCCATAAAGTCCTTCAAAATGTTCGGATACGATGTTGCAATCTTTCTTCCTTTGAACCATTCCACGCCGTTGTACTCAATCTCTTTTGGAATGGCCAGCGAAAGACGGCACTTGCTGAAGCCCAAGCGCTTCACGATTTCAGCATCCTCACCGCGCTCCACAAACTCATTTTCGCCCACAATACCCAAATCGGCAACACCGTCGGCCACCGTCTGCGGAATATCGTCGTCGCGGAGATAAAGAATCTCTACCGGAAAGTTTGTAGACTGAACAAGCAAAGTTCTCTTCGATGAGCTGATTTTTATGTCAGCCTCCTGCAACAGGGCCATTGTGTCCTCGTAGAGGCGTCCCTTAGACTGCACTGCAATTCTCAACATAATCTAAACTGGTATTATTTCGTTATACATTATTTATTTCTCGCATTGAAAAAACAAAGGGGCTCACCGCAATTCGGTAAGCCCCTTGATATATATGCATTGAAGGAAATCCATACAAACATCTGCTCACCGAGTCAGTCGCTGAGATGCAGATGATGATGTATGTTGATATTCTTCATATACGTTTTCTTTTTATTTGGTTGCAAATATACTCACTTACTTTGAACATGCAAGCAATCAAGAGCAAAAATGTAACAATTTATCACTATTGTAATAAATCAGCCTATCTTTGTGCCATCAGAGCGTAACGGTTTTCACCGTTCCGTCGTTCATATAAACAAGCACGCTGCTGCCCTGCTGCTCTATGCGCTTCACAGGCGAAAGCTCCTTCTTTGTAAAGTTCTTTCCGCTCTTCTTCCAAAGCTGAAGAGTCACGATAAGCGTCTCGCCGGCACGGAATTCCGAAGCAGTATTGATTACACCGCACTTGTCGGCAACCGGATGCAGACCTTCTGTCTCGACATACTCCATCTTGTCCCATCCCGACAAATCAACCAGAGCAATCTGATACTCTCCGTTGTCTGCAACAAGCACTTTTCTGCCGTCCTTCAGAGTCTTCTCTTCAGATGTAATCGCACCGTTGATTTCAGGGAGCGAATAAGTACCGAAACGAACATTTGTATTCTTCGGAACACTTATCTTGTCCACTCTCAATATACCGTCAGCGAGCGGAATATCAGCCAACTTGAATTTTACGTTTGCATCTGTCTCCAACACAGCATCACGATAATATATGCCGTTGCGGAAACCCTTGAACGTATACAGGCGCAATACCTCCCACTCGTTCTTGCCGTTCTGTACAGCATAGTTCATAGACACCTTGCCGTCAGGACTGTCGGCCATCCAAGGGAAAGCTGTGCTATACGACAACTTGTTGTAGTTTTCGCTCGAACGGAACTTCTGCCAGTCGGTAGCAACCTTTTCGTGGCACCAAGCTCTCACCTCCGAAGCACCTATGTTAGGATAGTTCGTGAACATTGTGTTCGAACCTTCCATAAACAGGTTGTACACGTTGTCCTTCTTGAATTCGGTCTCCCACGCGCCGTCATTTTCCTTGGCAGTCCAGAACGGATTGTCCTCCGGCACGAGAAGTCCCAGAAAAGCCTTACCCATCCAGAACACACTTCCCCTGCAGCTGTAAATCTGCACAGCCGGTTCAAATGCACCGTAGTAACCCAATGTAGGAATCCTGTCTTCGAGCAGATCCGGATTCTGGAGAAACTGCAGAATCGAAGCCGAAGCAATGCGTCTCATCCAACCATAGTTGATTGCTGGATCCTCGAGCCATCCCATCAATGGGAAAGGAACAACAGCCGCAAATCTGTAAGGTATGCTTCGGCCGTACATGTTCATCTGACCGTCACGGCTGAACATATAAGGATAAGTGTGTACAAGGTCACGGAAATTTCTGACAAAACGCTGTGATGAAACTTCGTCGAACTTGTCGCCGTAATAGTGCGACCATATCATACCGTACATCTGGAACGCCCACATGCTGTAGTAATCATACGCAGGACTGTCGTTGTACCATCCATATCCTCTGTACATATCCAGACAGTTGTCCAGCAGCTCTTCCATATATCCTTTCTTCACCTCATATCCGTGATCCTTGAAGAACGACATGATGAAAATGTTGAAGAAACGCCAGTTCGAACCGATAGTCTTGCCGTTGCCGTAGCTCAGCATAAGAGCGGCAAGATCGTCCTTTTCCTTTTGTGTCAGCGGATCCCATATAATTTCAGGCATTGCCGTAAGCGACAGGGCCAGCGCACCGAACTCCACAAGAGTCTGGCTAGGTCCTCCGTTAGGGCTCTGATGAGGGATATATCCGTCCTTTGTCTTGTCCGACATATTTCTCAATTGCTGACGATAGTAATCGCCCACCTTGATTCCGTTGAGCTCCAAATCAGGATTGTCCTTCAGAAGCGGAATGGCAATGAACATCGTGCGGCAAAGTCCTTCCAGATTCTCAGTCTTGTTGAATTTTCCGTCGCGCGGATAACTCTTTCCCGGCTGCTTAGGGAAACGCATAGGGTCGTCAAGCTTATGAATGTAGCTGAACGCACCATCAAGCAGGTAGCGTGCAGCATCCATCCAGTGCTGACGTGTCATACCTGTCTTTGGACTAAGCTTATAGTCCGGGTTCACAACCTTAAATACCGAATTGTCTGTTTCTGCCTCAGCGGCACGCAACGGGCATACCATGACCATCAGCACAAACATTGCTACTAGCTTGGAAAAAATATTTCTAACCATATAATTAAGATTTTGATTTGTTTTTCATAATCCTCAGAAATGTCTATCGACATTACGACAAGGCTTAAGCCTCCAAAATGCCACCAATCATGCCGAAAATCTTCAGAATACGGCATAAACAGTTTTCGAGCGTAAATATATGCAAAAAAATGCTCACTCTACTTTTCAAAACAACATAAAATGGACAATAAGGTCAAAAAGGCACACAAACACGGCCACGACAAACAGCAAACTTATATAATCATACAAACGCGAGCCCTCACGGCAAAATTTCTGAGCGCTCGGAACTGCAACTGCGAGCGCCCGCAAATATCACGTTGCTTAACCGCAGCGCACCACAGACAGAAAAAAGAGAATTTTTAGAATTATTTTTTCATCTACCTGAATTTTCCTATCTTCACATCAAACTACGAAAAATACAAGCCATGGCACCAAAAGAACTTATGAGGAAAGCAATAGAACTTTCCATGGAAAATATAGAAAACGGAGGAGGCCCGTTCGGTGCCGTCATCGCCCGCGACGGAAAAATCATCGCCACAGGAGTCAACCGTGTTACAGCCGAACACGACCCGACATCGCATGCAGAAGTAAACGCAATACGCTCAGCCTGCCGTGAACTAAACACCTACAATCTTAGCGGTTGCGAAATCTACACTTCGTGCGAACCGTGCCCGATGTGCCTCGGCGCCATCTATTGGGCACATCTGGACAAGATATACTATGCGAACAACAGAACAGATGCCAAAAACATCGGTTTCGACGATTCTTTCATCTATGACGAATTTGAACTGCCTAAAGACCTTCGCAAACTGCCGTCAGAAAACATGATGCCGGAAGAAGCCATCAAGGCATTCGAACTGTGGATGAAGAAAAGCGACAAAGTGGAATACTGACTTACGCAGTCTCAAACGCGCCAAACAATATATGTGAAACCATGTACATAAGCAATCAATGCCTAAATACAAATAAAAGCCTTTTATTCAAGGTTTTATAGTCTTATTTCACATAATACACACTGTTTTGGCATGCATTTTTCACATTTTAGCATATAAAATCAAGCTATATTTTCACATAATCCGCACTTTATACAATGTTTTCGTCACATTATTCTCAATATAAAGATTCTTGTTTTTGGGCAAAGGCGTATCTCCCTTCAGGAAAAGAAAAGCAAGACTTACCATTTTTATCTATGTAGAATCAATGCATTTTGCAGATAAAAAAGATGAAAGATTTGGCAGTTCCATGCTTTCTCCATAAATTGCAACGGCATACATAATGAAAAAACAAATGAAAGATTAACCATTTGGTGTACATACTAAAAAGAACCACAAATAGAACTATTCGAAGTGCAGCAAGACGGCATAATACAAATATTAAAAAGACAAACATGCATACTTTCAGATTTGCCCTCGTCATGCTTTTCTTAATCTGTATAGGAAAGACAGAAGCACAGATTTCATCCAACCAATCTGATTGGATGAAAATAGAAATGTATCTCCAGAAATCATATCAGGAATACATGGAAGCCATAAACACCAATGACAGAGTAGCAGAAGACAAGTTTATCGAAAATATGCTGACTCCGGAAATGAATGAAAAACGTGCACGATTGATATGCGTCACAGATGCCAACCCTATTATTCGGGCGCAGGACGTTACGGACTATGCAATACAATCCGTACGGTGCAGGCATCTGTCCGACAGTTGGTACGAAGTGTCATACAGCCCCTACCCTCAAGATTCAACAATCTATATTCCATTACGCATCACGAAAGATTCTCAGGACAAAGTACGCATTTCGTACGTAACTCCTTATTGGGGTAATCGTAAATATGGTGATAAATGGTTTGACATACCAGAGGAAAAAGTCATAGACGACCAAGACGGTATGACATTCACAGAAACCTTTTACAGGTCATACGCCTATATCTACATACAAATGAAGGCAGATATGGAACAAGGCCTAAAACACATGCGGAATACTTACTGCACCCCATTAATGCAGGAAAAATACATACAGTCAAGAAAAGAAGTAGAACTGGAAGACCCTCTGTTCGACCCTGTCATAGGAAATGACGATTTCGATGTCTTTTGGTACAGTTCTTTGCAGGTCCATCCCACAGAAAGCCCAAATTGTTTCACGGTAAGCTATAGATACACAAAGATTAAAGTGACTCTTCAACGCCAAGACGGCAAATACAAAATAGCCGACGTGGAACTTATTACTTAAATACACAACAAACAATGAATACACTCTTTTTGAAACAATATCATATCCAGGCACACTACGAAACCCTATCATTATTTGCAAGTACATTCGGATATCATTCCATAGTTTTTTGAATATTATTCGTAAGTACCTACAATTGGTTATTTTTTTATCACTCTTTTCATCTGAACTATACATTTACAACATCATCTTCTGAATAATCATTTGTGTATTGGCATAAAAAGGTACATCAGTCTTGCCCAAAACCGTAGTCGGCAAAGTAGAAAGTTCTGCAAGATTATCCATAGGCACAAGTACCGTCTTTGCTCCGTTTTCCGACAGTATAGAAACCTTGTCACTGAAATTGATAGCACGTTCGATGGCACCACCGATAGATATATTGCCGATAATACCCAAAGCTGGCTTCAAGTTCTTGCAGAATACCGATGAAATAATAGCAGCAAAGACAGCTCCACCGATTCCACTCTGTACAGTAAAACCTAATAAAGCTGTTACCTGAACCGTTACATCCATGTTGGCAAACGAACGTTGTTGAGAAAGCAACATTTTCTCATTTGCCCTCATATAGTTATACGTATTCTTAATACCCTCCTTTACAGTAGCAGAATTAGTTCCGCTGATATTTAGCTTTCCATTACCTGCCATTGTGATTACCTCTATCTTTACCAAGGCCACCTTATCCCCATCCGATGTAGCAGAATAACATGTTCCTGGAGGTAAAGGAGAGTCACCGATTAACCCGCTTCCTCTTTCTTCAGGCACAGGAACAAAAGTTTCTTCCTGTGTTTCCTTATCTATATAAGAGAAATTGGTATCCCAGAACTCCATCCCGCCAATACGTTTCAACTGCTCTTTTACCCTTCTACGCATTTCAATAGCCCATTCCAGATAAACACGTACATCTTCCTTAGTGTACTTTCCATCCGGATGCAATAGTTTGATAAGTCCTGAAACAGTCTTACGAACCGGTTTCGTATCACGCTGACGCATTTGTGAGCCTAGCGTAAAATACTCATCTATGGCGTTCGTATAATTGTCCTTTCTTAATGCATGAAGCATTTCACTGAAAAAGTCCGTACTGAAACCAAAATGATTAGTAAAATTGGCAGGTGCAAATTTCATTATTTCCCATCCTGGCAAGAAAAATCCTATACGGTCAAGAAATGCCGTATCATCCGATATCTTATCAGAAAACGGACTGAATAAATGACTGGTCTGTAATACTGTTTCTACTGGCTGATTGATGTTACCATTCAGAATAATAGAAGCATTAGCCGATTTCTCACCTGATTTTCCGGCCCTTGAAAAAGAACCCGATTCCATATAGTCCTTCATCAAAGGCACTACTTCACGGTCTTTAAACAATTCATCTGTAGATTCATCAAAACATACAGCATCCCATTTACCCATTGCTCCGATCTGACCATTGGAGTTATTCACAAAAAGAGAGGCTGCCGTACCTTGTCCTCCGGAAACCAGCATAGAGTATGGTGACAACTCCTTGAACACGTATGATTTACCGGAACTTCTCGGACCAAGTTCAGCCATATTAAAATTAGCCTCCACCATAGGAATGAAACGTGAAAGAAGGAGCATCTTCATTCGCTGTGTCATACCTTCCGACTCCGGTTCATAACCACCGCTACGTAACAACACATTCAACCATTCTTCATTGGTAAAATTCTTTCTGTTGTTGCTTATTCTGGACATATCAAAGCTCGATAACTGAATAGGGCGAACTTTAGATACAACGAACGGATACAATTTACTGCCAATTGCCATAGTAGAATCATACGTTATATCCACGATAGCCCATATTCCACCCATCATCATCTTTTCATGTTCCGTAACAATCCTGTCATCAATATTTGCATCTCGAATATTCAGGTTAGAAAGTTCTGCCCAATATTTATCCTTAGAAGCATCCAGACGGACAGAAATCTTATCTATCACTTTGTAAGTACCTTCTTCCCTTATCTTTGCCTGTATCAAATTAGCTTCATCTGGATTGACATAATGTTTACGGAGCACATTTTTCACATTCTCAACTCCTTCCTTAATTTTCTGTTCGTCATCCGTACTGCATGAATTTGCAAGCAAATATTCCAACACAAAAACCGGTACATTAGCACCACCTTTTACAGAACGAACCACGTCTTTCCGAACTACATATCCCTGAAACTGGTCCAGTAATTTTTTATCTAATTCCAACATAATACCATCTTTTAAAATAAGTCATCCAAATCTCGAGACACTGATTTTTTCACATCACAGAAGTCCACTTGTTGCTGCGTCTGAATATCCACGACCACCACTTTCACATTTCCAGTTGCTGCCAATGCAAATTCAGCTTCCTGCACAGATGAAGGAGTCATTCTATATACCGAAGACGTACTCAGCAAAGCTCCATTTCCATAAATCTGAATCACCACTTTTCTTGCTGCCTTAAACAAAGTATTCTCTACACTTTCAGCCTTCAGCTTAACCGTAAAATAAGTTCCTGTAACATTCTGCAAAGCTGATTTGTTTACGATGGAAACTCCTAAAGACTCCTGATTATCATTTGCAAACTTATAAGCCGGAATAATACATTCCTGAGGAGTAAATCCACCATGCGCGTAACCGTAAGCACCTTTTGAAACGAACGGTTTGTCCGACTTAGCATAATACTGGTATTGACTCTCCTTATACTTCTGGCTCCGAACGATTATATTTTCATCTTCCAAAGTATCATTTGCCAGACAGAACCTTTCCTCCGATTTGATTATATCTCCATCCGGAACCGGAATTTTATCCGCTTCATCCAATATACCGGTTATCACAAATCCATGATCGGCCGTAAGATACACTTTACCATAACCCATACTAAAGAGTTCATTTATTTTTTCCGAGACAAAAGCCTCGTATGCATTTATATCTTTCAATCCAGCCAGCTGTTTCTTTTCGCCAACCTGATCTATATCACCGAACATCAATACTAACTTATTTGCCGTTACTCCACTGTTGAGTTTTTCCAGTTGGATAACCTCAACATCAGGGATTAAGGTCTTCAGGTTGTTATATCTTGTTTGGGCTACATCTTCTACTTCCGCACAACCGAAAAGCGAACTCATGCCATTCTCCGTTACAGATGGCAATTCAGCAAAAGCCACATCCTTCTTTCCCTTAACCTTGATCTTATCTGCTAGGGATTCCGCTATTTCAAGCCTCAACCCGTCACAAACTATTACCGCTATCCGTCCAGTTTCGGAAAGTTTATCAGCTATAAAGTTTCTTTGAGTTGGTTTATATCCATCTGTAAGTCCAAACCAACGATCAAGCAACTCTTTATTATACTGTTCGTATCTGTATTGATAAGGACGCAATAGTTTTTCTTCCTGAAGCCATGCCACATACAGATGTCTTATGGCTGAATCCAAAGGAGCAAAGTGAGATTGATAATAGTTCGCCAGTTGAGAAACGGTATTGATTTCATAAAGCTTCTCATTCTTGAAGTCAAGCAAAACCTTTACATCCTTCAACCATTCAGCCTTGTATGCTTCTGCTTTCTTACTCTTAGTTCGATTTTGGATATATTGTTGGAACCCGATAATATATTCATTGTTTTCCAATGCAGCACTGAGTTGCTTGAAATACAGTCTGTCCAATTCCATAAGACAATGATCCGGATGAGTATCCAATACAGACACTCTTTGAGGCATCTTATATTTCTCGATGTAGTTCTGTAAAGGCTCCCTCATTGAATTACTGTCCACACACTTATAATAGATTTTCAAAAGTCTGTCTGATACGCTATTATGAACCAGTCCGTCAAATATCGTATCAGCCACCGACTGTGCCAATACTTCCACAGGCTGTTCTGTCTGTGGTTTTGAGATTAGGTTATAAACTTCCGATTCAAAAATCTTCCATACATCACCATCAATATTCTTTTTAATCTCTTTAGGATGATGCAACAAGTCTATTACCAGACCGTCAGTATCCAATGGCTTGATTATTCCCTTACTTACCCCATGCCACCAATTCAAGTCTTTTCCTTTGCTTAATTTGGCAGCCATCAGAAGTTCAGGCTTTCCTAATTCTGTATTTTCCTTTATACCTTCAAACAGATGCCTTCTGATATAAGCCTCCATATCATCCAGCACAATACAACCGTATGTTTCCGCATACTCCAACAGAAAACATAAAGAATCCAGCGTATTCTGCTTATAGAATACAACCTTCTTGTCTATACAGTCTTTTTCAGCCTTGTATCTCGCCTTAATCTCATCTATTTCTCTATTGCCAGTATTGATCACCACAACATCAGAAGGCAAATAATCCAACAGGAATCTGCCTTCTCCTAAAGCATCTGTCACCACCACACGGTCATGCTCAGCCAATACTTTATTTATATCGTTTTGAAACCATCTATCAATCATTATTTTCTATATTTAAAGCTTTATCTCTTTCATTTCTCTCTTTAAAAATTATTTTATCTCTTTGGCTATTCTCAATTATTGAAACGATTAATTACTTAATTATCAATGTATTATTTTTATCATTTCCATTTCTCATTTCCAAATCGGTTTTTATCGGTTCTTCTATTCCCGATTTTGGAAATGAGAATCATCATTTCTTCAGCTTGTATTTTATCCATCTGTTTTCACCTTCCGACTCTATTATTCCATCAGAAAGCATAACCTTAATCTGTTCCAGAACTTTCTTATAAGGAATCTCGATTCCAATTCTCTGATGAATGTCCTTCAATCCGGAGCATTCATATATCTTCAAATCTTCGATAATAAGTTCACGAAGTCTGTAAGGTTCTATTCTCTTTAACGAAGTAGTACCCTTATAATCACTCTGTTTTAAAACAGATGCATTCACTCTATATTCTTTTCCTCTATTTCTACCTGAAGTTTCAACGATACCATCATCCACCAACTTATCAAGCCATGGAGAAAGAGCATCACGATTTTTCAGATTCAGCAATTTAATCAAATCTGCCGCCGAAATACTTTCATGCTGGGCTATCAGTCCTAAACAGATAATCTGTTTCTGACGTAGTTCAGTTGCCTGCAAGGCATAGCGAATCACCTTAATGGCTTCCTGACTGATGATTCGTCTTCCCACTATAGCCTTCACATAATCATCCCCTTCCTCCACTTTAGGAATCTGTTTTCCATTGGACAACAGCACTTCATACATCTTGTCATATCCGGAACCTTCACGTTCCATCATTCGGAGGGCATAGCACAGATTGGCAAAATGCTCGTTTCTTTTTACCGTTTTATGAAGTATATTCTGCGGAGTTACTCCTAATGGCAATGCTCCGGGATTGACCACTTCAATCCTGTCCGGATGGATATTGATAAAGATATCTCCTCTTACCGTATAAGGGCGGTGCACCAATGCATTGCATGTCAGTTCTCTGACTACCGCTTCGTCATACGCAGGAATCTCCTTGCGGAACAGTCCGTCGCTGATTTCATTGCTTTCCCTCCAAACAGGCACATTGTTCCATATTGCTTCAATGATTTCCTGAGGATTCTTTGTAAAGTCATCAATAAGATATTTCCAAACCTTATCACCATACTGGTCAAACTGGATACACTGCACCACAGGCGCATTCATCAGTCTGCCTCGTTGCGATTGGGTTCCTATAAAAAGCACTCCCAGGTTGGTCATTTTATCTGATTCTTCCACAGTAAGGAAATAATAATCCAACAGTTCCTTATCCTCTTTCTGCTTGACAAAATCCGACACACGGTTTGAATTCCGCAAATTTTGAAGCAGCATTTTTAATTTCTCCTTGTCAGCATCTTTCCAGTTCCATTTGCTTTCCTCATCTTCCCAACGATAATAACCTTTTTCAGCCGAAAGACGGGTTATGTCATCTCCTGTAAGCGGCCTACTTTCATCACTTACCCGTGTGAAATATTTACCGGAGGTAGTAGAAGCGGAAGAAGTTCCACGTGCTATATGCAGACGGATATATTGCCCACCGTTTTCATGCGTCCGAATTTCGGCATGGACAGACACATTCTGTGTTTTACCACTTATTTTTTTCTCTAGGTTAATAGCTATTTCTTCTGAAACCTTTTGGTCTGCAGGTGGCGCATCCGCATCATCTTCTATGCCATAGTCTATCACTCCCCCTTGTGCATTACTGAAAGCTACGCAGTCTTTAGCCACTTCATTCCAGTCTGCACTCTTTCCTATTATCTCACGGAGAGATTTTTTATCGTATAGTGAATTTTCCTCCATAATCTTTTCTTTTTAGTAATCCTATTACCAGTCAGCATTCAAGTATTTTTTGAGCTGTCCGGCATTCAGCACCTCATAGCTCAACAAGCCTGCCTTCTGCAAAGGAGCAATGTTCTTGCCTACACCGTCATCCAATTTCGGATCGTAACCGCTTGCCAACAGTTCATCTATCTTTTCGGCAAACACTTTCAGCTCTTTCAGCTGCTCTTTCAGTTCTGCAGCTTCAAGCTTACCATTGGCGGTACTGATATCTACACCAGAAAGACGATCGTTCAAGGTTGTTTCCCTATTGGCTAGATAGACACTCTTTATGCGGAACACTGTATCACGGCTCCACTTATAGATACTGATATACAGTTCTACGGCATGATGCGGACCACTTGTCAGATGCCAGATAAATGGAGTCTTTGGCAAATACATAAAGAGATTCAGATGATCGCTCAGTTGTTTGAAGAACTTATCCTGCAAGTATTTATCCAATGGCGTTCCGAGCAATTGAATAATCTGTGAAATCTGTGCCGAGCTATATCCGCGTTCAACCAATTCATGCGCTATACGACCAGCCAACTGTTCTTCACCCATACGCTCCGTCAATGGAATTACCCCATCATCATCTTTCGCCAATACACTACGTATTACGTCTGTTATCAGTTCAAAAGCCAATGCTTGTGTACGTTGTGGTGGCAATATACCGGCATTCTTAAACTGATACCATACTTCAATCGGATTCATCTTATGCTTTATGCAGAATTCTTCCCACTCATTATTTTTTTGATATAGAGTGTCAAAGTCCGTGATATTTGGAAGGTCATCACACTCCTCTACAGAATCAATGTGTACTAACATTTTATCATTTGGTTTGAAATTACTCTCCAACATTAGCCATTGCTTATAAGCGACCTTGGCCTCATGACTCACAGGAAGATTACCTACTGGAATTCCCTCTTTATCCAAAACCATCATTTTGTCATGATCACTCAGCTCATATATATCAAAGACTATCTTGTTAATGATACTCTCATTGAGTAGGATTTGAGTAATTAGGGCATTCTCACTATGAAAATATATAAAAATAGATGCTCCAATATCACCATCATTGCGAATAGGAGATTGCTCAAATAGTGGTTCAATTAAAGAGTACTTACACAAGAGTTTTTTTATTTTTACATTTTGCACTGAAAGGCTTTCAACATCACCAATATCCTCCGAACAAATAGTGCACATATCTACAAAAGGTAATCTTTCCACATCTATAGGCTGAACATTTACAGTGGGATTAAGACAATTACATGAATATTTAATAAGTGTAGAATTAAGGACTCCAAGCAAGAAATAAGTGTGCGTACCAAAAACAGCAGAACTTCCCATATCAAATAATGTATTATCTTCAAGGAGTCTGAAACATAGTCCCTTAGATCCTAAACCATTATATGTCAGTCCATTTTCAAAATATCTTCTTGGTATATTATAACTATTTTGAGTTTTCAGCATGAAAAAGTCATCCTCTACATTTAGCTTTAACCAATTGTTACCATACCATTTGTTATAGTAACCTCCTTTTGTGTAAATTGCCCACTTGGAATTATTTTCTACTTCCCACCAGTACCTTAATAGAGCTTCATTGTGTCCTGTCTTAAATCCACTAACAACATCAGCCTTTTTCCCAAGGTTATATTCTGAAAATTTATTGCGATAATTATAAGAAATCCAGTAAATAAAAGGGAATAATTTAATGTCTTTCAAGTCCTCTTGCTTTATTCTATAAGTACGATTATCTGGTAATTTTTTACAACTTCTATCATAAGCTAAAAAAAATCTTGCTTTCTTATCTTTTTCCTGTAAATTCTTATTTAGTTCAAAAAAGATAGAGTCACAACTATCATTTTTATGATCTAAAATATAAAATGCGGGAGCACTCGCATACCCTGTACCTTTAAACATATTAATCCTATCAAGTCCATAATCCACAAATAGATTTATATGCCAATTGTCTAATATATATTTTCTAACATCAACAAAAGATTTTATAAACATAAAGGTTAATGGATGTATCATTCCAACCTTCCCACAATCCCCTACCAATTCACAACATCTTTTGATAAAACAAGCATAAAGATTGGAATTAAACTTCAAAGGCTTGGAATAATTTATACCCACAAATTCTTTCAATTCAGCTCCAAAATCCGCACTATCTGTATAAGGAGGATTTGCTACAGCCACATCGAACTTCGTACTTAGAATATCCAAAAAAGTAATGGCATCGTTCGCCTTTGACAATGAATATACATTGCTACCTTCTCCCGTCCACTGATGAACCTGGTTGCGCAAAGTCGTAATCATCTGATGCTTGAAATCAAACATATACGCTTTCCACTGATTGGCAAACATATCAGTAGAATCTACCGGTAGCAAAGCATCCAACTGTTCTTCCACTCGAATCAAAGATCCGAATTTATATGCAGAACGCAAATCTTCCCAAATAGAGCGGATAGTCTTTTGTTGTTTCTCATTCCAGTTTGAACCCATCATGAAAGCTGCTTCTACTTGATTATACTCCGGAAGTTCAAAGTGGGTACTTACTACATGTGTATAAGCAGGCATAGCTCTCTTGCGTCCCTTCTGTTGCATAGCCTTGATAAACAAAGCTATCTGAGTAAGCTGTACTGCACGTTCATCCAAATCTACACCATACAGATTGTTTTCCACAATCAGTTTCGGTATATCCCTGCGTGAATAATCGGCATCATACTGGTCTATCTGGTTCAAATACAAATCATAGAACAGTGAAAACGCATAAATCAAAAAGTTTCCGCTACCGCAAGCCGGATCTATCAGCCTGATTTCTTCCAGTTTCTTCGGATGACGCATTTGTGAAGTAGGCGCATTGGCAATCAAATATTTTACCTTACCATCTTCATCGTAGATAAAATTACTGTCTGGATACATTTCCAAATACATCTTACCCAATGTATTATCAACCAAGAATTTTACTACCCACTGAGGAGTATAGACCTGACTCTGCAAAGAAACCTTATCATACTCCGTTTTATCACCAGAATCTTTCAACGCAAGTTTCTCTACTGTATTGAAGTTTTCGTACAACCAGCCCAATATATCGTCGCCTTTCCAAATATCCGCACCGCAATCCGCATCCAGTTCTATCGCATTGAAAGCTGTAATAATTTCAAACAATTCATCAGCTGTAGGCAACATGGCGTATGCATAATCCGGACTATACAAAGAAATCTTGTAATTTTCGGAAAGTTCCAGAAATTTATCTTCCAGAAAATGCTTCAAGCCCATACGTTCCGCATTTCGTTCATCAGTATGTTCTTCCAGCCATTGCTTATGGGCATACGAAAGATTCCCATGCTCCACTCTGCGCCGGATTACTTCAGGGAAAAGTTCCCTATCTTCCATCACCTTCAAAGCCGCCAGACGATTGAAAAGCGTAAAAGTACATTCATTTATTGCTTCCTTTCTCGCTTCAGCATAGTCATTACCTAACGCCTGCTTATGCGTTTCAATAATGGATTCCAACTTGTTTCTCTTCTCTCTGTTACTGGTTAAAGCATTTTCCGGAAGCTCTTTTTCTTCCGTTGCTTCCAGTCCCAAACGGGAGAAACGGTTATCAATAGCCTGCTGTATCAGGCTACGTATATGGAGTACATGATCGATTAGTTTCATACACAATATAAATTTATTATCACTAAAAAATATAATGATTCACCATTTTAATGGAGGTAATCTTTTTTCACATCTCTGAGCATTTGCATGAGCCAACACTTTGCCAACTGATGTAATATGAAATGAATAAGAAGGAAATCCCTCCCACCAAAGCTCTAATTTATTGAGATTAGAACGCTTCATCCATTCATTCATAAAAACTCTCTTCATTTCATCAATTAAATTAGAATCCTTAGAATACAATTCAATCACTGAACGTACCGCTTGTTTTTGCGCATCGGAAAAAGGGATAACAATATTTTCTCCATTTATTGAATGTATAATCCTCAGACTTTCAACTTCTTCAATGTTACAAATTTTAATCCGGACAAAATCAGGATTTAATACATTTTCTACTAGAATTGAATCAAAATTCAATCCATTTTCTTGTAAAATTGCTTTTGCTCTATTATGTTCTTCAGAGTCCCTCTTTATTCCAACAACAGCTATACCATTCAACTTTGTTGTATAAATATATTCTATACTCTTAAATTTTCCGAATTGATTTATACGAACAGCATCTAAAATATCTAAATGTTCAATCCAATCATTACTTTTAGGTAACTCTGAATACATGATTTTTCCAAATAAATCATTTAATATATCCAATGCCTGATTTACATCTGGTAATGTTGGAACAAAAGAATTGACAGAATGAACTACCGTCAAAGCTAATAATGCTTCATCAGATATATCCTCAACAATTTCTACAGCACGGTGAACTCCTGTTCTCACATGACGATCACTACCTCTTTCTATTCTATGAACCAATAATTCTGATAATAGATCATAATCAACTTCACGTTCTGTAGCTGCAGCACTTTTCTGAGCTTCAACCAACAATAATTGAAAACTAGGATCAGCAAAAGCTTTCAAGCCATTATCAATAGCTTCCATCTTAGGTATAAGTCTATCTTCTAATTCCTTGACTCTTTCATTTGCTATTTTCAATGCCTCCTCAGTAAAACTATTTTTTGCGATATTATATTTTTCATCATAAATTTCTCTCGCACGTTTTTCATCGATCCCTATCGTAAGGTTCTTGATTTGAATTTGCTGAGAATTATCACCTGCTTTCTGTACTTCCATGATTTGTTATACTCCCTATTTGTGTTTGATTTGAATTATTTCCTGCCTTCTGACTCTGAGAAACTTTATTCTTTATGCCAATTCTGTAACCGATAAAGCCTCCACTACATAAGCCTACTATCAATGAAATAACTTCTGTTCCTATACCATCGAAAATCCAATCCATATCAAGTTTATATTATTAAGTCTTTATTTAATTATCAAAATTCAAAATATCATCCTCACCAAACATATTCAGCATCGCCAACTGCTGTTTCAGCCAAGACCTATATTCAGCAACAGAAGCGGTACCCTTAGGCAACTTCGCTTTCATATTACGCTGTATAGGTTTTGATTGTGGTACCGGCTTATCTTCTGGAGTCGGCGTATCAGGTAACTTAGGAATATCAGATTTCTTTGGTGAAGGATCTTGGGTTATAATCTCCGTATCCCATAAACTTACTTCCTGCTTAACCATACTCAAATTCGTAATCTTGTATTCAATGTCTCGCAACAACATGCCTGTATTGCTGCACTTCACACTCCATTTATCCAAGTTTACTTTGACAGTTGCGTATCGTTTCCATGATTTTTCCAAATCTTCAATCTTATGATAGAGTATGGTATTCCATTCCATAGGATATTGGTCTATCTGCAGCTTCAGTTCATCTGTTTTAGTTAATAAAGCTATAACTTCTTCACTCAATAATTCGGCTTTATGCTTCATTACCTCGTAATAAATATCCTTAATGTCCTGAGTCAGTTTTTTCATTAATGGAGCATTAGCCACCAAGTCCTTTTCACGTGCTTCTTCAAACTGTTCTTTTTTGCCACGAATCAGGTTTATGTCATTTTCTGTCTTATCGAATTCCTCAGCAACATTCTGAATAAAAGCACGCTCTTCTTCTATGGTCTTAAACTCATTGTCTATAAATTTCAAATCCCTTTGAACCTGCTCCACCGCATTGATATAATCATCTGCTTCCTGCAAGAATGTCCTGGCGGTAGCTATATAATTGGCGTCCGTTACAGTTGCTGTATATTGACTGAATACATTACGTGCCAAAACAGAACGTTTGAACAGAAGTTCCATTTCTTCATCACCCATAATTCTGTCCTTAACCTTATCCATCATGCGTTTGGAAAGTGTACGGATGCAGTCCACTAACTCAAAATCATTCAAATTGTAAGAAGGAGCATTTTCTCCTGTAATCTTCTTATACTGGCAATCCTCTTTCAGAATCTCCACAATCTCCTGTCTATCATTATAAGATAATGATTTCATAACAGTCTTAAATGAAGCTTTAGCAAAATTACGGGTATTGTCAAAAATCTTAGCTTCAAGTGCATCCGATACAGAATGGAAGTCTTCGCCATTGAACTTGGCTATCAGCTTGTTGCCACGAAACAAGGCAGCCACAGAAGTAATAATCGTACCAAACTTATAACCGGTTGGAGGTGCTGAAAGTTCCTCTTCCAATTTATCTCCAGTACAGTACGACTTGCATTTCTCTAAAATTTCTGCAGAGACACTTAAATTCTCACCGATAAACTTTCCGGAAGAATCGAAGAAACGGAATTCCTCTGAACCGCCAAACATAGTAGTCAGCTGAGTACTGTTTGCCGTAAGCACTTTAACTGCCAATGAATCGGATAAAGACGCACCCAGTCTCTTATAGAAAATATTTCCAAACATCTTACGCTGGAGAGATTCTATTTCTTTCTGATAATTGGCGTCAGTCAACTGGTAGGTGTTAAACAAATAGACAGCAATTCCTTCCGTATATGATTTATTAATCAATTCGGTAAGGATTCTCATCTTTTCCTCCTTAGTAGAAACGATATTGTTTACCACTTTCTTCTCATCGGCTGTATGATATGTCTTGGTTTCGATATAATCTATCTTCAAAAGTTCCTGTGCACGATTAAAGATTTCTGTTCCGTAAACAGATGAAGGGATGATACTTATTATACCTTTCTGACTCTGTGTATCCTGTTTTACAGAAGCTACAAGCTGTGCATGATCTTCATGAAAGACATCATAGAAACTGACCTTCATATATTTTTCTGCTGCATTTACAAAATTCTCTCCAAGAGAGTTTTCCACACAGAAAGGTATAGCCTGTCCATCCGATGTAAGTGTCTGAGATACCTTGATGATCTTCTGTTGTTTCAATATCTTTGTTATCTCGGCACGCACACGATAAACTTCAGCAGAAAATGAATTCATATCATCGATAATCTGCTGTTCAATCTGGCTGGTGATACGATACTGATTACCTGATGTAATCAAGACATTACGCTCTACCAATATTTCAAGTGCTTTCTTTACTTCAGCAAGCACGCTGTAATAGTCTTCCGGTCTGCGGACATACGACTTGGTAATATTTTCTATTGTAGTATAAGCATTGGCTTTCTCCAGGAAATGAATGGTTTGCAGCAAGGCTCTTCCTTCTACATACTTCATACCTTCTTTACCGATATGGTTATCTGCCTGTTCATAGCGCATACGCAATGCTTCCGGAATATTTTCCTCTGCCTGACGACATAGTTGCGTAGCATTAACATGCGTAAATACGTCCGCTTCAGTCATAGCTTCTTTTTTCAATACATCGAACACAGAAACCAACATACCGCGGGTACCGATTTGAGAAGTTACCGTATCTCTTGAGCCGAATAGGAAATACTGCAACAGTTTGAACTGATGTTCATAGAACGGATAATAATCTGCGTATGTATGCTCATCTTTGGTGGCATTCAGGGAAACACCTGCAATATGGGTTATATCCTGAATCATACCACTGTTCTTATCATAATAAGACTCCAACTGTTCTTTTCCTGAATCTGTCTTAGCTAAAAGTCTCTTACGGATGATGGTATCAATTTCTTCGGCAGCTATAGGGATACGAGTCTTGAATCTGGCTTCCACCTTATTGAGCTGATGAATATTCAGTCCGGATGCATTCAATACATCATTAAAGGCCTGTTGTGCTATACCCACTGTCCATACTCTGTTTCCAAGAGAAGATAAGGACTCCGAAAGTCCTTCCAAATCCAGAAGATTAATTTTCTTCTGACTTAAAGCTTCACTCATTTCATCAATGAAGAACACAATTTTCTTTCCCGGATAATGTTCCAGATAAAGACTCAAATCTTCCTTCAGTTTAGTAGCATCGTATGTTTTTATTCTTTCGTCAATCAGTTTACGGATTTCTTCATATTCATCTTCTGCCATGAAAGTAAGAATGGCTTTTTTAAGAGCCGGAACTGCCGACATCTTTTTTCTTATGTCATACCAGTCTTTTCCTGCATTCTGCTCCTTTACTGTAGCTAAGAACTTGTCATATCTGTTTTCAAGCATCAGATTGAATTCCATCATTCCAATCCAGTTACTCAGAAAACCCAAAGATAACAGGAAATGGCTCATAGCCATATACGATATGCCATGACTGGAATCTACTTTAGCACAGTCGAACAGAGTAACCTGATAATCTGTCTTATCCAATGAACGTATCTGATTCTCTATGATTTCCTTATTCTTAAGACCTATCAGTTTAGGCATAAAACGGTCACGCATAGGAGTTCCTTTAATAACAGGATTGTCTATCAGGAAACCTATCATCTTTGCGAAATATGATTTACCGGAACCATAAAAGCCACTAAGCCACACACCGGATTCCTTCATATCGGAACAGAATACATCAAGGAAATCAGATAAATGTTTGGCAAGACTTTCCGTAAGGATAAAACCATCCAGTTCATCTTTTATATCTTCCTCGTTTTGTGAATTCAAATCAATGACATTCTTTATGTCGTTCTCCAATTCAATGGAGAGTATATCTTTTATCTTACTCATAAGACATCTTTAATCAATAGGTTTCTGATTTATTTTATTACGATACAGCGGTATTTGGAAGCAATCTGCCTACCCAAAAAGTTAATGTTATCTTTATCCACAGTAGCTGGATAAAAAGCAATCAATGGAAGTTGGGCCGACATCACAATCCGATGTTCCATAATATTTATATTGGAAAAACCCATACCATAAATAGTACCCGTATGAACAAGGACAGGTATCTTATTCATTTGATAGGAGTTTTCTATTGCTTTAATTATATAATAAAAGAAAGTCTCTTCATAGAAATTATCGCTAAAGAAAACTTCATTCCCAAATTCCTTGTAATTTTCCTGAAACTGCTCTATTCCTTGTTCTGAAACAAATTCAGTAAAAAGAGTTCTTAAATCTATAAAGGAATATTCATCAGAATTAAAATTCTCTCTTGCATACGCTATATAGGCATCATCATCTTCAGGAGGATATACAAGAAGGATGCTTCTTCCCCCATTAGCTTTACCTGTGATACGCGCTATATCTGTTTTAAGCACTTCTCTCAGTTCTCCAAACAAACGATTATGCTCTATCTGAAATGTGCTACTCATGGTCTATCAAATCTATGGTTACATCTTCACCCATCTGGTTGATCTGCCATAGAGTAAGATACTCAACTTTTTTTAATCTCTCAATAATGCTTCTCTTGTCCATAAACCCAAAGATGACAAATGGATTTTCCAATGTCCTGTTCTCAGGACATGTAACTACCATCCAGCGGATAAAATAAACAAACAATTGCCCTGTAATAATAGGATGGCATATTTCCTTAACTGTTTTACCTTCAGCCAGGTTCATTTTCTTAAGCATTGTCAGATATTTGGATGCTGTTATTTTCAAAGTTTCTTCCGACCAGTTCAATTCACCCTCTTCCGTTTCCTTTATATGATGCAACAAGCTCAATACATCTATAACAGAAAGTGACGTTCTTCCTTGATAAACAGCCTTCATAAAAACTTCTTTTGTCACTTTAGCAAAAAGAGTATTACCATAAACCAACTGCCAAAACAACACAAGTAATTTTTCTCTTACAGAAAAATCACCTGAATTGATAGCGAAAAGAAACATACTCTTCTGATCATCATTGGCAAACTGAAGAATGGAAGTTTTGATAGCAGCCAAAAATCTATTGAAGGTTTTATGAGTTCTGAAAGAAAACGCCTGTTCTGATTCAGAATTCTTTCCTGTGTACTCACAAATAAATTCAAGCATGGCTACATAATCAGGAATACTGCCCAAAACATTTATGCCGGAATCATACTTTACTTTATTATCATTGATTGACATACTTTCATATTTTAGGAGTATTCAACAAATCCTGTACATTTACTTCAAGCAATGATGCTATTTTTATTAGAGTTTCCAAATCTGGTTGAGAAGAATTAGTACACCATTTAGAAACTGTAGAAGGATTGATGCCCAACTGTTCACTCAACCATTTATTAGTACGCTTTTTCTCAACAAGAACCAATTTCAGTCTATTTATATCTTGCATAAGGTAATTATTGTTATTATGAGCGCAAATTAATGAAAAATTTTCATTTTAAAGAAAATGCCTATTATAAATATTTCTCCCTTCAAAGACAATTTCCTATTCTATTTTTCAATCTGGAATAAAAGGGAAAGGACACGCTATCAGAATTGTATATGGCGTATGATCCATTACAATGAAGCAGTGCTGAAAGCAATAAAAGAAAACACAATCCATAGTGAACAAAATTTACCACAGACAAATTCCATTGTTTATGTTTATTACAAAGCCATAAACAACCTATTGAATAAGTGAACCATAGAAGGCAGTAACATATAGGCAGGACTGTATATACTATAAAGAAATGAACATAATGTGAATTGCATATATCAAAATTGCAGGTTTACAAATGATGGGGTTCTCTCCAATTTTAACAGCGTCCAAAATTTTGTGTAAATGGAAACAGGATTCATTTGTAAGTTTTTTCTTATATCTGTATTTTGTGACCAGGCTGGATTGAGCATAAAATCTCTGTTTCAAATTCTTGCATGATGACAACGCACATTACGCAAGTTGGCTAGTATTATTGTTCCATCAGTTTTTTTGTATAAGAACAGTCTAGTTTACTTAAAAACATTACGCTTTTTAATTTACTCACGAGTCAGCAATTATAAATTGCCAGCTAGATTAAAACAGTAAATTCTACAACAATATATATTCACATTATTCTGCAAGAAAAGCGCTGGTCAACTGGTATGACAAAAAAGAACACACAGGCGAAATAAGTATCTAATATGTTGTTCTATACATTCAGACACGCAGTTTTGGACCGTATCATATAAACCATTCTACCAACCAGTGAATAGAATAATACAATCGATGACTTTCTCAAAAAACTTATCGATTTTTCTCCAGACACCTTTCCAATATATCTTTTTCATAATACAAGACTTAGAACTGCAATTTCATATAATACAAGGCGAACTTACATAAAAAAGACAAATTGCACAAGTGTAATGAAAAAACTAAATGATGCAGACGGTTTATTTCAGAATTAAAAGTTATATTTCAAGCAAATTCACTAATAAACCAAATCTTAACTATTATGAAAGTCAAAACTTATTTTGCGGCCGCGCTTATGGCCGCATTCATGTTGCCGCAAGTTTCTTATTCAGGTAACATGCAAGAGAATGCGAAAAGTAAAGAAGAAAAAATGCAATGGTGGAAAGATGCCAAATTTGGTATGTTCATACATTGGGGCATCTATTCAGTACCGGCCGGCAAATGGTGCGGACGAACATCATACGGAGAATGGATAATGCACCAGGCATCTCTATCCAGAGGTACTTATTCAGGATTTGCAGATAAATTCAATCCTAAGGACTTCAATGCCGAAGAATGGGTAAAACTGGCCAAGGAGGCTGGACAGAAATATATAGTTATCACTTCTAAGCACCACGACGGATTTGCAATGTTCAAATCTGAGGCCAGCAAATACAACGTTGTGGACGCAACACCATTCAAAAGAGACGTTATCGAAGAACTTGCTTCTGCTTGCAGGAAACACGGTATGAAATTGGGACTGTACTATTCACAGGCACAGGACTGGTTCCATCCGGGCGGAGCACGCCATGGAGGCAAACTGTGGGACAACGGACAAAAAGGCGATATGATGGAATATATCAAAAAAATCGCTTTGCCTCAGGTCAAGGAGATTCTTTCAAAATACGGCGACATCGCGGTTCTCTGGTGGGACACCCCGACAGATATGACTCCGGAAATGTCGAAAATGTTTGGTGAAGTCATAGCCGAATATCCAAATCTTATTACCAACAACCGACTAGGCGGAGGTGTGGAAGGAGATCTTGAAACACCTGAACAATACATACCGGCAACCGGATACAAGGACCGCAACTGGGAAGTATGTATGACAATGAACGGTCATTGGGGATATAATGCCTACGACGACAACTGGAAATCGACACGCGAACTGCTTCGCAACCTTGTTGACATAGTGAGCAAAGGAGGTAATTTCCTACTTAACGTAGGCCCTGACAGTCAAGGCAGAATACCAGGGGTGTGCATAGGAACATTGAAAGATATAGGCGAATGGATGAGCATGAACGGAGAAAGTATATATGGAACAGAATCCAGTCCTATACCTTATTTATCATGTGGACGTGCCACAAGAAAAGGCAATACCTTATATATGCACATTTTCGACTGGGGAAACGGATATCTGCAGATTCCTCTGGAAAATAAAGTAAAACGGGCATACCTCCTTGCCGACAGAAAACATAATCTTGAAGTAAAGCATTCTGCAAACGGCCTGAGCGTAAAACTGCCAGAATACGCACCCGACAGAAATGTTTCTGTGCTGGCATTGGAACTTGACGGCGCACCTGAAGTAAGTCCTGCACCGTCATACGGCAAACCTGTAGACGTTACTGTAGAATCGAAAAAAGAATCGTGCAACATCCTCACGGACAACAACTCCCAAACAATATGGAATGCACCTAAAGGGAAAAAGACAGCTGATATTGTATTCGACCTGAAGAAAAAAGAAAAAATCTGCGCCATGATATTGTCGGAAATATGGAAGCCTTGGGACAAGATGTCGCAGGAATACGAGTTGATGTACTTGAAAGGAAATGACTGGGTCAGCATCTGCAAAGGGAAAACACGCGGAACCGGTCATACAGCCGAATTTTCTCCTGTTGAATCGAGATACTTCAAACTTACGCTGAAAACCCGCAAAAACTCACCAGCCCTGGGAGACATCATGCTTTGCAGGTAAATTTTATCATCTAACAGAATTCTGATATTTCTTAATCACTACAAATATTGCTGCACAGAATCTAAAATGCATTCTGTGCAGCAATTTTACAATACAGATTAGTATGAAAATACAACCATCATACTATCTTTTCAATCTGAATACTACCGGCAGATTCATCAAAACCTTCACTTTCCTACCCCTCTGCATTCCTGGAATCCATTGAGGCATTGACTTGACAACCCTCAAGGCCTCAGTGTCGAGATCCTTGTCGACACTTTTCATTACCTTTGCAAAAGGAATACGTCCTTCTTCATCGACGGCAAACTGCACGTGCACTATTCCTTGAATGCCGTTTTCCTGTGCTCTAATCGGATAACGCAAATTATCGGCAAGGTACTTCATAAGCGCAGTTTCTCCACCAGGGAATTGAGGCATCTGTTCAACAACAGTAAACACCGTTTGAACACTATCAGATTGTGAATCAGCCTGCTGTGATGTGATAGATTCTTTTACGCCGCCGGCCGTACTGCCTGTAGCTCTAAAAGTGATGGGAAGCAAATATCTTACACGAACTTTTTCGCCTCTTTGCATTCCCGGTTTCCATTTAGGCATTGAAGATACAACTCTTACGGCTTCAGTATCGAACGCCTCACCGAGACCGTTTTGTATTTGAACTTCTGATATAGAGCCATCGGTTTCTACTATGAACTGAACCATGACTCGTCCTTCAGTGCCTGAAGCTTCCTCACTCTTAGGATAATGTACATTATTGTTAAGATACTTCATCAGGGCAGCCATTCCTCCAGGAAATTGAGGCATCTGTTCGACAACCATAAAAACCTGATAACTGGGATCCTTGCCGGGCTGAGTTTTATCAGGAAGCAGTGTGTCAGCTACGGCTAAATTCTGATTTTCTACACGATTTGTTTCAGCAAATGAAACGAAATCACTAACTTTGACACTGGAAATCTCATTGCTGAATGCGGAGATTTCAGGACAGGCAAATGCAACTGCAGCAAAAGCAGTCAGCGGAAGTACATACAGATACTTCATCCGTGCCCACGGACTTGATTTTTCCTTAAACATCATAGTAATACGTTTTTTTAGTGAACTGTGATTGAAGCTGTTGACCATTGAGTAGAGCCTTTGGCCAACAGCATTTTTTATTAACATCAGTTGATATCTCTTAATGTCTGCACCGCTGCGCATCACGGCATCGTCAGCCTCATATTCATGAAGGTCCTGAAGCTCGGACTTCATAAGCCACGATGCAGGGTTGAACCACTGCAACAGGATGAAAAAATCTGCGAAAAGTATGTCTACAGAATGACGGGCACGCACATGGGCCAGCTCATGAATCAATACATCATGCGCATCTGAATTCAAACAAGTTTCGGGTATGACGATATTGTTCATCCAACTAAATGGTGACTCGATTCCTGAATGCACAATTACATTGACATTTTTAGGAAAGTCCGGACATAAAGACTCAGATGGCACCTTTATTCCCGTACGAATTATACTACACAATCGAACCAAAGAACAGACATACCTAATCAGGCAGACCAAGAAGCCCAGCACATAAAGCAACAAGACGGCATGAGTCCAAGAAAAACTAACAACACTGTCTTCTACCGTTGCAGGTAATTCGCTGACGGTATAAACCAAAGTCTGATATCCGCCGTAAGCGACATCGGGCACATACGACTCAGACTCAGCCTGCAGTTCTATGAATGGCACCACCAACGAAACAACCATCAGTCCCAACAGGGCAAAACGGTTGAAACGATAGAATGTGTCACGGCTGAGCAATACCTTATAAAATAGATAGAACAGCACCAGGCACAAGGATGATTTGATTATGTATATCAAAAATTCGCCCATAAAAATTGTGTATTTTCATATAAGGTCAACAAATGTTTCTTTAAGCATTTCACTTTCTCCGCTTCTTACGGCTCTGTTCCTCAACTTCGTCAATAAGTTTGCGGAGCTCATCGAGCGACAAATCTTCTTCGCGCACGAGCGACGACACGGCACTGAGGTAGGAGTTGTTGAAATACTTGCTTATAACGCTTTTCAGGGTGTTCTTGCTGAAATCGCCACGGCTCACCACGGCATAATACTGATAGGAATTGCCATAACTGCGGTGAGAGAGGAATCCTTTCTCTTCGAGTGAACGCACATTGGTGGACAACGTGTTGAGATGCGGTTTCGGGTCATCATAGAAGGTCTGGATGTCTTTCACAAAGAGAGGACCTTTGTCCCAAAAGAAATTCATTATTTCTTCTTCCTTAGGTGTCATACTTTTCATAATACAGATTTTTTATCTGCTACAAATATAATACATTTTGTGTGCTACAACTAATTTCATTAGTTAAATTAGACTAATTCATTTAGTTGAGATTCGCATTCAAAGCAAACAGTTGCCAATTGATACATGCATTTGTTTAAGGGTAAATACTAAAGCTGTATGGAATCACAAAAAGACAAAACATATTTCTCAGCCTTCCTGTTTCTGGGGATTTTTTATGGAATGAAAATGAAATTTACGAATTGAAACTTTTTCAATCTTGAAATTTACCATTTGGTACATATTATTGTTTATTTGGAACATTCCCCAAGCAAGCATAATGTAATTTTATAAAGTTAACTTTAAAAAGGTTGTATTATGAAAAAAAGAATTTTTACTTACCTGTCACTGATCGTGACATTATGTTTGTTCTTACCTCCGCCAGTGTCGGCACAAAACTACTGGAGCGGAGCAAGCACACAAGACTGGACAGGCGACGGAACGGAATCAAACCCTTACCTAATCACCACGGCTGAGCAGTTGGCCGGATTGGCTAAAGCTGTTCAAGACGGTCGTGACTTCAAAGGCGAATTCATACGCCTAGGCAACGACCTATGGCTGAGCGACCCATCGGCTCCTCACGAGGAAAAGCCGCAATGGACTCCTATAGGGGGCATTACGTATAAAATTGGAGACAGCCAATGGGATTACCGTGTGGACACAACATTCTTTCGAGGTAATTTCGACGGAGCCAACCACAACATCTACAATCTTTATTACAACACTCTTCCAGACATGAGCGACTGGGACGACCCATTCGGCAGTGGAGCAATTGATTTCAATGGATGGTACAAAGCCATGTTTGGATGTCTTGAAGGCGGCAGTATCAAAAACCTGCATTTGGTCAATGACACCATTATCGGAGCCGCTGATGTTGCAGGTCTTCTTATTCTCAATGATGGAGGCACTATATCAGGATGTACCGTATCTGGATTTGTAGTGAGCGGCAGTGATGAAACTGGCGGAACAGCCGGTGGACTTGTCGGCAAAAACATCAATGGAGGTATAATTGAAAACTGCTCATCAGCAGCCGACGTGAAATCTCCTCGTGGTTCAGGATGTCTGGTAAACAACAACGACGGCATAATACGCGACTGTTCTGCTTCGGGAAAAGCCCATTGCAGTCAATATTATGTCGGAGGACTTGTTGCCACCAATTCCGCCAATGGAGAAATAGTTCGCTGTCACTCCACTGGCTACGTAAGCCGAGACAACTACACCTATGCCACACAGGATTGCGGCGGTTTTGTTGGAAACAACCTCGGCATAATCCGTGAAAGCTGGTCATCTGCCACAGTGAACAGCGACAAGCACGGAGCCGGCTTCTGTGGTCTGAACGGAGGTCGCATAGAATCCTGCTATGCCACAGGTGATGTCACTATACGTCTTTTCGGTGCAAGCGCCGCCACATTCGTAGGTGCCAACGGTCTTACACCTGGAGGTGGAGATCCCGTCGTTTATGAAGGAATCTGCATCAACTGCTACGCCACAGGAAAATGTACGAGTGACGATGCTGGTACACTATCAGGTTTTCTTGCAAGTTACCAGACTCGTGAAAACAGGGCTACCCAAACTGTATTCTGTACTACCGATGCCGACCGTTATCCATATAACGATTTAGGTATAAACAGAGGTGGTGTCACTCCTGGCATCAAGGGAGGAGCATTACGTCGTTCTACAGCAGTCATGCAAAGCCGTGAGTTTGTCGACACACTGAACATGGTAGCAGCAGTAGCCGGAACCAGCAAATGGCAGTATCGCGAGGGGGACTATCCAGTACCTACAGGCGAGAAAGCGGACATCACGCTTTGTTTCCCTTCAGGAGGCGATGGAACTCGTGAGAATCCTTACCGAATCAGTACAAAAGAAGACTTGGAACGAGTGGCTATGCTGGTAGAGTTAGGATGGACTTTCCAGGGACAGTATCTGAGCATGGAAAATGACATCGCACTTAATGTGCCGTTTGAGGAATGGGGCACAACAGCTCCAGTGGCGTGGAATCCAATCGGGAAAGAAGTCTATGAAACCACTTCAGCAGGAAGCGCAGACTTCGTATATGAATTTCGCGGTACATTCGACGGAGGTCATCATGCAGTACAGAATCTTTACATCAATACAGTACAGGACCTGACGCCACAGGGACTTTTTGGAGTTATCAACGGGGCTACAATAAAGAATCTGAAGGTGACTGATGCTTGGATAAAAGCAGCCGGAGCTCCAGGAATACTTGTCGGCGAGGCCGCACGTTACTGTATGCCTACACATATACTACAATGTCATACCTCTGGCCGCGTTGAAGGCTCATGGTCTTCAGGTGCAACAATGGGCGTCATGTCGCTCGAAGGCATAACAAACGTCATCAACTGCTCATCTTCGGCCACTCTAATCAAAGGAAGCTATTCCGCACATCCGGTTGCTGGAGACCAGAATTATTTCGGTGGTTCAGCTTATAGCAACGACACAGTTGCAAACTTCTATTTCAGCGGTGTAATAGAAAACTATGGGATATCCTTTGATCGTGACCTAAGCACCAATTGCTACTATAATAGCGACTTGAACAAGGGAAGCGAAAACGGTCGTACCACTGCGTACATGCAAAGCCCAGAGTTTGCAAACGAGCTCAATTACTATGTAGCACAATACAACGAGCGCCATGCTGACGAGCCGTTACTTTATTGGACAAGCGACGGTACAATCTACCCTATTCTAACGTCTACGGTTCCGCCACATACTATCACATATGATACAGGTATAGAGGATTTGACATATACACCTCAGCCTGTCCTCGACGACAGCCATATTCTCCCTCCTCAAATTCCGGAGAATGAGGGACAGCTCTTCTACGGCTGGTTTACAGATGAACAGATGACAAAACCGTATCTCTTCAACGAGACACCTGTGACAAGCTCATTCACTTTGTATGCAAAATGGCAGAAGGAACTGGTGCCTGACATCACTCCTTTCACCTCCAACCCATTTGCGACAACTTATATCATCAGTACTCCTGAACAACTGTACGGCTTTGCATTGGCCATCACTGGACAGAAAGACGTGATTGACCGTGTAGACTTCACCGGAAAGACAGTCAAACTCGCCAACGATATTATGCTGAACGACACTACTCAGTGGCAACTGCTCGGAAAGTATATACAAGGCCGTCAATGGATTCCTCTCGGCCTCGAGTATACGAGAGACATTGTTTTCCGCGGTACTTTTGACGGAGACGGTCATACAATTTCAGGCCTTTATATTAATATAGATGATTTTGACAACGGCCGTTCTGATCGTCAGGGATTGTTCGGAACAATAGCTCCTGAAGCTACAGTGCGCAATGTGAACATAAAAGCCTCACGCATAGTTGCCAAAGCTTGGTATGGTTCCCTGGGCTTACTGGCCGGATGGAACAGAGGTACGATTGAGAACTGCCATGTAGAAGGTCAGATTGAAGCGACATGCAATACAGTCGGTCTATTGGCAGGAGAATCTTCCTACGAGTTCGGCGGTATAGGCCTCGACAATGGCATAGGACGTATTGTCAACTCTTCTGCTCAAGGAAGCATATACAACTCTGAAGCTACTTATGAAATCTGTTCTGGAGGTCTAATTGGAAAGGCCAACGTCATGAATGACAGCATTATAGGATGTACAGCCAAAGTTTCTGTAATCCATAACAGCAGTGAATACAACAAAAACGTCGGTGGCTTGATAGGCTGGATGAGCAATACAGTAGTCAAAAACTGTTCTGCATCTCCGGACACACTTTATGCAAAAGAGAATGTCGGCGGTCTTGTCGGACTTATGGACGGTAAAAGCGCCTTAATCGGGTGCAGCACCAACTGTGAACTAAACCTGAATATAAACTATCTTGGCGGTATTGCAGGTAGAGTGGACGACGGAAAAATTGTTGACAGCCATACAGACAGCCGCATCGTCTCTTCGGGTGATTACATCGGAGGTTTGGCAGGTCTCACAGCCGATACGATTTCCAACAGTTCTGCAAGCGGATTTGTATCCGGAAGAAATTATGTCGGCGGTATTGCCGGCAGAATCAGCGGATTGTCCAGCGGTTGCTATTATTCCACTTCTACAGCGAATGTTCAGGGACAGAAAAATGTTGGTTCGCTGCTTGGCTATGGTACAGCAACTGGTTCGAGAGCAAGCGGTGATGTTTCTGGAGATACGAATGTTGGAGGATTGATAGGCTACGGTTCTAACTTGACTAATTGCACAGCTACAGGCAATGTTTCTGGTAAGAAATATGTTGGCGGTCTTGCAGGTATTTCCTCAACTGTAAACGGATGCTCGGCTGAGGGTAACGTCAATGGAGAATCTTATGTTGGAGGTTTGCTCGGTGCAGGAAGTATGGTTGACAGCTGCTATGCCGGTGGAACTGTCGTTGCAACAGCAGATACAGTCGGAGGTCTTGTAGGTTGGCATCAGCACGGTAATTTCACACGCAGTCATGCAACAGCATCGGTTACAGGTCGTAATATAGTCGGTGGTTTCGCCGGATATACAGGAGGTATGGCAATTACTGAATCTTCCGCTTCAGGAACGGTAAAGGGTACAGATTATGTCGGTGGATTCTTGGGCAAGTCAAAAGATGTACCAGTGGCCAGCCTCTGCTATGCAACAGGCAATGTAGACGGCAATGACTATATCGGTGGTTTCTCTGGGAACGGCGGCGGAAACAACTGTTTTGCCCGCGGTTCTGTCAATGGAAACAACTACGTTGGCGGTTTTGCAGGCGAAGTACAGGTACGTTCGACCTACTGTTATTCAACTGGTGCTGTTACAGCTACTGAAGACCAGGTAAGCGGTTTTGGAGTAAAGCGCTATTCCAACTATGAATCCGACTCGTATTACGACATGGAGACCAGCGGTCAGTCAGACGCTCTTGGAGCACAGCCGAGACCAACATTCAACATGAAGAATAAATGGAACTACGAAAAGTGGGATTTCGAGAATACATGGGGACGCAAAGATACCATCAACGACGGTTATCCATATTTGCGCTGGACAAGAGATACATTCATCGAAGACGATGCTGACTCTGAAATGCCACCGAAACTACAAGGCGTACGTATAAATCTGTCAAGTGCTGTCATAGAAGTCGGAAGTAATCTATTGCTGAAAGCAGAGGCCGTTCCGGTAGATGCTCAGTATGGTACATTCATTTGGGAAAGCTCCGATGCCAACATAGCCAGTGTTGATGCAAATGGCCTGGTTACAGCAATTGCCGTCGGTAGAGCAGTAATAACAGTACGCACATCCATTGGAGACTTCTCTGCCAAATGTTCGGTTACCGTCAATCCGTTAAGCGACGCCATCACTGATGTAGAAGAAGACGAAATATCCATTTACCCGAATCCGGTTGTGGAAATATTGAATCTGAAAGCAGGCAGTCAGACTGTTAAACGTATTGACATTATGGATATGAGCGGACACAAGGTATTGAGCACCACAGGAAAAACGTCAATAAATGTATCTGAACTTCCAAGTGGTATATATATAGTTGGAATTACAACCAATAAAGGTATTGTATACCGCAAAGTTGTGAAAGTGGCAAAATGAAGCAGAAAAGCATCGAAATTTCTGCATTAGTTCATTCATAAATTCAGTAAACAGGCGTACTTCCGTATGGTGGTACGCCTGCTTGCTTTCTGTTTTTGACAATGCCCTTCAAATCAGAATATGCTATTAATTAGGGTGTCCAGTTTAACGTTCCCAATTTAGCCTACATTTTTAAGCTGTTTGGT
>ENA-OUQW01000478-OUQW01000478.1-human-gut-metagenome-genome-assembly--contig:-NODE-478-length-51507-cov-7.161529_pt1 | contig 51507 bp, 63 predicted proteins | sample MGYA00248464_ERZ548849 | MGnify/ENA primary metagenome ERZ548849 (study PRJEB26491, sample SAMN04978193) | human gut metagenome | host: Homo sapiens | study: EMG produced TPA metagenomics assembly of... | reverse complement strand
TTAACATTTCTTCATAAACTACTTGATTTTGCACAGGATTTGAACTATATGAATTCAGTTCACTGTCTATCACTGTTTTATTCGCTCCCTTGTCTATCCCATCCAACTTCTTTCTATCCGCATCCGTAAAATCGTTATGCGACAGTCCCTTTCCTTCCTCTTTATCTACCTTGTCTCCTACCTCCTCTCTTAACTCCTCCAAATCTTCCGCAAGTGCATACAGTCCTTGTTCTACAACCTTAACCACTCCACCAGCGTTCACCTGAATATTTAATACTATAATAGCTTTGAACTCATACAGTCCACTATATTTTCTTATCATATCTGCGTCTTTATTTTCTGCATAACAAACAGCATATAATATCTCTCCCTCGTCAGGATCTGACGCATATATACCAATTTCCGTGAAAAGATAATCTTCTGCTAATTCTTTATTAGACATAACAAATTTGATAGCATATGTTGTGTCTGTTTTCTTCTGTGTGCTGGTTATCTGAAATTCCTGCTTTTCAGATTTTAATTCAGTCATAGCACCTATATCTGCATCTGTCTGATATTCACCATTTCCGGTTTTTACTTTCGTGACTGTTACTGAAACGCCTGTTTTTGCAAGCAGTGCAAGTCCCTTATCGGTCAGTCTTGTCTTTGTAAAATTTGTCACTATATTTCCTCCAATCTCTCACTATGCCACTCACCTGTAGATATATAGCTTTGTAAATCCAATATATGTGTTCTTGTTTCCATGCCATCTATTATCGAACGCTGTGGTTTTACATACTTAAGAATATCTGCAAATCTTTTCACAAGCTCCTCCGTCGGTGATGTATCTGTTACTATCTTAAAATGAAACGGTTTTCCCGTTTCCTCATATTCATACCACGGCACAAACTCTGCCCCCGGAAAGACTGTTTGCAATAATTCTTTTATTCCTTTTACTGTTCCTGCATATGAATGTGACTTTAATGTTGTTTTTATTGTTTTGAGTTTGTCGGATTCCGACAAGCTGCTTAAAAAATATGGTGAGCGAAGCATTGCCGCCATATATCCATAATATCTTGCATCCACGCTATCCATATCCGCCCAAACTGCTACGCTTTTTGTTTTTTCCATAACTTTCGCTAACTGCCTGTCTACCGCATAACCGAAGCACTTATCTTCAATATTTTGAAAAGCAGGAGGCATTGACAAAAATGTAGTCCCTGTTTCACCAAGTTTTCCCAAGTTTTAATCATCCTCCAATCCGCCATAAACAAGCTCTACACTATCGCATATGGCAATCTCTGTTTCCGTCACCTGTGTAAACACCGGGCTTATGATTTCAAGTCTTTTTGCTCCTGCGACTCTTGCTACCTCAATGAGTTTATCCGGGACAATGTCTGCTCCTATATTTTCATGACATTCTGATACAAAATACTGTGCTGCTTCTATAACAGACTCTTTAATGATTGTTTCATTTTCCCTATTTGATTCAGATATATAATATTTTCCTAAAATTTTATATCTTATAACTTCAGGAGCTTTAACATATATCTTGTCATCCGCTGGGGTATTCTCAAGTCCTGCAATATAATCAGCAACGGCTTTACAATATTTCTCATCCGGTATTTTTCCATCGGCAAGCATAATATAAATATCAACCTCTGCTGTATCATTATTTTGAACCACATTAACAGAAACTATATCTGCACTATAAGCCTTTACAAAAAACTCATATGCAGCATTAGGACCCGCAGTTGAATAAGTAGATGGAAACATAAAAATATTTTCACGCAGCGTTTCATCGTCATATTCATCCTGACCGCCCGATGATTTCGTACAATTTTCAACACCGGATATATTTAAGACCAAATCTGCAAGTACATTTATCTGACCTGCCACATAATCATTTCCGACCGTTCCTTCTTCTGTGCAAGTCGCAGACACTTCTACAAAGGATTCTCCCGCTTGTAATATGCAGCTTTCATCAGTAGCAAAATAAACATCATCACCGGCAGTGGCCCTTGTACCGGCAGGTATCTCAACATCAAAATCAAGCACATCGTTAACACTAAACTGTAATATACAAGTTGCCGCTTTTATGTTTGTCTCAGCATATCCAAGCGTGGCCCCCCAGTTTTCCAACACTTCCCTATCCATGTACTGTATAAAATTCTGACTAAATAAATAAGAAATATACTCATATATCTGATAAATTTCTCCAGCTACAATTTGCATTTTCAATCTTTCGGTATTGGCAGGATATAATGTTATTTCTTTTCCTGTCAGTTCTTCATATTTGCTCTGATAATCTTCAAGCATCTCCTCCGCTATTGTTTCCTGCGTGATATTAAGATCGCTCAAAAAATCAATTTCAGGCAAATTTTGCAACGCATCCAATTTACTCGCCATCTTTTAGTGTCACCTCCGAATCTAATCTTGCATTTTTTCTTGATAAACTTATTTCATCCACAAGCACCCTTTCATCCCAAAAGGATATTTGATCTTCGACTTCTGCCATATAAATTCCCTCGATAGAATTTTCCGGAGAACTGACAACGCTATCATCTATCCCCATATCCCTTGCATATGGAATACTTCCTTTTATACTTGATATAATATTCCCCACGCAGCCAACTATATCTGGTGCATCTGCCCTGTCTCCCGTGTAAATAACATTCAATGCACATCACCTCCCTATTTTTTTGGTATTCTAATAGTTGAACCGGGTTTTAACTTATGACCTTGCTGCAGGATTTTGTTCGCATTATAAATCTTCTTGTATTTGTCACCTGAACCGTAATATTTCTTTGCAAGATTCCAAAGTGTGTCGGTTTTCTTTAATGTATATGTAATATATCCACCACTCTTTTTACTGCTTACACTCTTCTTTTTAGACTTACTGCTGCTCGCTTTTTTACTTTTTGAACTGTTTGTATTCTGTTTTTTATTGCTGCTCGTTTTCGCTACTTTCTTCTTCCTTTTTTTATTTTTAACAGCCACTCTTTTATGCTTTGACTTCTTTTTCTCTTTTACTGATAAATATTCCTTAAAAGTTACATTAGCAACAATTAAAATTGGTTTTCCATTCTTATAAAATGTTTTCAGTTCATTTGACACACTGCTTATAATCCATTTATTATGCCCTGCCTTTCTGCCGCCAAGATACAGTGGATACACTTTTGCTTCAAGCGTATAACTTCGCAATTTATTAAGCATTTTCCACGGTGATACACCAAGCTGAGCCCACAGATATATTGTCATCGTAAAATCATCTGCATTTCTTGATGTAAATTCAAGCAGCGGCTTCTTTCCGTGTCTTTTGTGCTCTGCAATATTTATTGATGAACTCCATGTCGCATCAGAAAAAGACAATGCTTCTACTTTTCCACCGCTATATGGAAGTTCCAGATAATTACCTTTAACTGTTTTCTTCAAAATAGGTTTACTCATCTTTGAATAAAACTTTATTCCACCAAAATGCCCGACTTGTCCCATTTTTTCTCCTTTCTAATCTGCATTAAGATTTTTTAAGACTACTTTTCCGGCAGCAATCTCAATCTCATCCTTTTGTGCATCATATTTTATATATGCCGTGTCAGAAAGCCTTTTAAAAAATCCTTTACCTGTAAACTCCGGCTTATTTTCATCATTATAATAAGGTCCTAATATAAACCCTGTTTTCTTCTGAGCATATTTCTGAGCCACTACAAGCACTAAATCATTGACTTTTGGCATATTATATTCAAATGCCAAAAATGGCAGTTCTGAATATATTACATTCTCCTCATCCTCAAAATAAACATCCGCACATCCTTTTTTATAGTCGATAGAAGATATTCTTCCAACTCTTATCGAATCCAAACTATCACCTCCGAGCTAACACTTTTATCTAATATTGGTTACACATTTATGACATTCTATAGTGCTTGTATAACCTTCATCTGAAAAATTGTGCGTAACCTTGTCAATAAAATATCTGCCGTTAAACTTTCCAAAGCCGGTTACCCTAAACACCCTGCACGCACGATATTTAGGGTCTCCCATAACTGTAAACGATGCTGTTATTGCCTCTCTTAAAGTTGATGCAAGCTGTGCTTTTGCCTTTTTCTCTGCATCTGCATGGCTGTCTGCCGAAGATGATATAAACAATGTCCTCCTCCCGGTTCTTCCCGGAATATTATAATTGTATGTTATATTTTTTCCTTTTTTATTCTGATACTGGAACTTAACACTGTCATAAACCTTTGATACACTTCTTGTAAAATTATATGTACTGTCATCCCCAAGATCCGACTTATTCAATGTAAATCGACTTGCTTTTCTCTCGTATGCCGTCTGGTCATATATAATCATTTTTCCGTTGTAAAGTTTCATGCAGCATCCATAATCGCTGCATATTGAAAAGGCAAATTCCAAATCAGTATTTCCATCCTGACTGACCTCATCAGCCTTATGATTTGACGCTTCAAAAACTAACTTTATGCCCGCCCTTTTTGCTATAATCTGTAAAATACTTTTCAGAGATGTTTTCTTGTATGTCTTGCTTCTCTGAGTGACATTAAATCCTGTATGAAGCGGAATACTCATTCCCTCCAAATCAACCGTAGCCGGAAATCCTGATGCTGCAAATTGATCTGCAACAAATTTTCCCTGATAAACTTCCCGATGTTCACTATCATTTTTCCATTTATCAACGACTATTGTCGCCCTTATATAATCTGATGACTTCGGAAAATAATTTTTCTTAAACCATTTTCCACTCTTATTAAACAGGCTTACGGATATTGTGTCAGCTTCCCCTGAAGCACAATCTACAATAGTACAACCGCTGCTTTCTTCTGTTATATCCATTGTTCCGCCGCCTTTATATCTAAGCCTTACATAGGCATTTCTAGCTTTCATCTTCTTCGTCTTCATCTCCTTCATCAGATACACCATCTAAAGCATCTTCTTCTGCATCCTCATCATCTTCGTCCTCCTGCCATTCAGGAGCATCTTCGTCCTCATCTTCATTTATGACTTCAACCTCCGGACAATACAGCTTCACACCCTCATCAAAAATAAATGTATCAAGATACTTGGGATTTTCACGATAAAGTAAATATACCAAAGACTCATCACCATAAACTCTCCACGCAATATAATCCCACATATCTCCCTGTTTGGTTGTGTAAGTAAAGCCGCCCATCATGTTTTTATCTCGCCCCCTAACTGAATTTCACACGCTTATTTGACTGCATATATTTCTGCATCATTTTCGCAAATTCTGCCTGACTCATCTTCACTACTTTTGTCAGCGTCTTTTCATCTGCATTACCATTGACCTGAATAGTAGGTGAATAAGTTATATTTATTTTTTCACCACCCATACTTGGACTTCTCTTAACGGCATTGTATAACCGCACATCTCTTCTCTGTTTATAAGATGTGTTATCGTCCGTAAACGACATTCCTAACAGCTCACCTGTACGCTGATAAAGAGCCTTTGAACGTGGACTGTTGTTTAACGGAATGACAGCTTCACTATCCTTTTCAGCAAGCAGTGAGATTATCGGATTGTTATATATTCCACCTTTGGCATTTTTCTTTCCTTTGACTGTAGTTTTTTTGCTATTTCCACCACTACTGCTTTTTTTCTGCTGTGTTGGACCGATAGGGGTATTGTATGTAACTTTACTGCCATTATTAACAGGTTCAGTAACCATATCTAAAGAAATCACGGTATTGATCCCTTTATTTGTAAATGAATTTTTTAATTTATCCATTAATCTTGTTGCAGCATCATTCACAGTTGTTGAGTTTTCATCTATACCATTTGCTATTTCTTCCGGAATATTGGCACCATTTTGTTTACACGCATTTACAATCGTTGCCCATTCATCATTTTCATTAATATCTTTTCCTAAAAGAGCCATAGCGTCCTGACTTGAACCTGTTATAGCCGACAATGCTTCAATATCCGTCATCCCACTTGCAAATGAGTTTGTTGTTTTCACACCTTTTTGCTTCATCTGCTCCTGTAGATCATCCATCTGTGTCCAAATATCTCCAAGTCCATTTTTAAACAGTGAAATTATTGCATCTGAATCTTTCCCCAGATCTGCACTCGATAGTGCATTATCAACAACTTCATTCATAGTTGCTTCAAGCTCATTTGCAGAAAGTCCTTGTTCTGCAGCTTCTTTAAATCCTCTTTTCAAATTCATTTGCAATCGTTTCATTACACCTTTTACCTGAGGATAAGTGTCTTGTATAGAATTCATTATGTATTTTGAACCACTTGCTAATGTATTCTGCTGTTGCTTATAATACGCAGACTCTATTTTCTTTTTTTCAGATGCATACTGTTTTTGGGATAAATCTCCGGTATTTCTTCTTGCATTAAGATTTGTCATTGAAGTTGTGTATGCTTCCTGATACCCTGACATTGCCTTTTTTTCATAGTCCTTTACATCTTTTGTCAATTGTTTGAAATCTTGTGCAGTCAAATCTTTTCCGGAGTATTTTAAGTTTATTGTCTGAAGCTGTGCTTCATTTTCTGCATTAGTTACAGCACTGGTTATGTCATCAATCTGCCCCAAGAGTTTCTGAACCGCTGAATCCGTATCAACATCAATTCCATTTTTTACCGCATCATTAAGTTTCTTATTTAGTTTTTTTTGCAGTGAATTTAGTTTAGAATCAAGTCCTGCATAAAATTCATTATTTTCTTTTCCAACTTTTGAATTATTTCCAAGTAAAAGTCTTGTTGCTATTGAAACTGTATATCCCTTACTCTCAACAGCTTCTTTAGCCGATTTAACATATTCCTCTACCGAAGATTTGTACTTATCAACATCGTCCTTATCAATTTTAAATCCTGCTTTTACTTTCCAGCTTATCTCACTAACCGATTTAAAGCTCTTACTCATAGCAGATATTGCATCGTCAGTCTTTCCTATAGACTCCAACATTTCAGAAATCTGCGTCAGTTTCTTCTTTCCAACAATCTGCTGTGCAATTTCATCTAAAGTATCTAGCGATAAAGAAATACTTCCGAAATGTTGTTCAAGATTTGCCTCAGCTAATTTCTGTTTTGTTTTATTTGCATAAATGCCAATTCCTGTGATTGCTGTAGCCGCCGCTGCACAGCCAACCCCTACCCATCCAATAGGTCCTGCGCCAAGAGCAGCTATAGAAGCTGCCAGCGATGAAATTCCTGAAACCACTTTGTATGTGATAAGTGCAATACCTATCGCCTCAACTCCCGAGGCTATTGCATCGAAATTGTCAACTACAAATCCACCGACATCTCCTACAAAGTCCGCCGCTTTCTCAATGTCCTCATAAAATGCTTCAAACACATTATGTATCTCTACCTGATGCGTATCTGCAAAGTCCGATATATTTTCAGATGTTTCATTTATGAACTCAGTCAGCTTTTTAATGCCATCAGCAAGTTCTCCGTCAAATGAATCCGCAAATGATATTTTAAGGTCATCAAGAGCAGAGTTCATAATTTCTCTTGTGGCAGAAAGTGTATTCGTCTGCTTATTATACATATCTTCAAGCGAACCATCTGAATTTTTGAGTTTCTTGTCAAGGTCATCCCAAGCACTCTTTGCACCGTTTGCCCCCTCTTTTACTCCATCTAAAAGGTAAGCCATTTTTGAGTAATAATTTGTTCCGGCAATCTCTTTAAGTGCCTTTGCCTGATCTTCCGTACTTAGTTTACTTACTCCTGCATTGATACGTTTCAAAGCCTCCTCAAGACCGACAAATTTACCTTGTGCATCAAAAATTGATATTCCTAATGCTCCCATCATAGAAAGTGCATTCTTATTACTTCCCAGTCTTGTCAACATAGCGTTAAGGGCAGTTCCACCCTCAGCACCTTTTGTACCATTGTTGGCAAGAATACCGAGTGCAACACCTGTGTCCTTTGCACTTACTCCTAATGTTCTCGCTGCACCTCCGGCTTTTATATATGCCTCCATCATCTGCTGTGAGTTCATGTTTGAGGAATTTTGTGCCTTTGTAACCATATCAAGATATTCGGGTAAATCTTTGACTTGCAATTTTAAAGCACTCATTGAGTCAGTAACAAGGTCGGAACAAGTAGCAAGATCCATATTCGATGCCGCACTAAGTTTTAGAACAGGCTGCAATGCTGATGTAGACTCTTTTACATTCCATCCTGCGAGTGCCATATATCCAAGTGCGTCGGCACTTTCCTGTGCTGTCTTAGTTGTAGCTTTTCCCGCCTCTCTTGCCGCTTCATTAAGCTGCTCCTGCTCAGTCTGTGTGGCATTTGCAATAGCTGCAGTATTGGCAAGTGACTGTTCATAATCAGAAAAAGTATCAACTGACTCTTTGACAAAATCTTTTATCTTTATTGCTCCAAAAGCCGTAGCAATAAGACCTGCTACTTTTTTTGCTGTAGAACTCATCCCCTCTAGTTCATTTTTAGCTCCATTGATTCCACTCTGAAAGCTTGATGCTTTTTTTGCACCAAGCAAAATCTCAAGACTGTATTGTGATCTGTTTTTAGCCATTATTCCTCCCCTCTAACTATTTCAAGCAAGTCCTCATATATCCTTAAAAAGTCAATCACCGGCACCTTTTTGATATACTCAATGCCGCTGTTTGTGGCAAGAGCCAGACGCATTGCCGTTTTGGAAAGCATTACTGCCCAGTCGTCACTAAGCCCTGCCCGTACATAAAAAAATGGTTTATAAGTGCAATAACTATCATCATGTCTCTTATTCCAAGCATATTAAAGAACTCTGCCGGACGATTTGTAACATGCATTGCCACATACTTGCAATATGTGAAGTCCGTAAATTTATTTTGAGGTCTGTGGCCTATCTTGATAAGAAGTCTGTCAAAATATTCTCCATCTATTGTTGTAAGGTCTACAAGACCTGACAGATCAAGTGAAGAAATCTTTTCCATCTCCCCCTTATCATTCAGCCAATCATACTCCCTTGAAAATTCAACAAGATATGGATTTTCCTTTTCTTCATTCTCTTTGTCGGAATCCGACAAATTTCTTCCGCTGCTCACAACCTCGTCACCTGCCGCTTCAAGTTCTGCCTTTTCAAGCAATTCGTCCAAATTTTCTTCTTTTACATCCATAATATTCCTCCATTCATTACATTAAAAGAGAAGATACATCTGCTTTTCAATGTATCTTCTCTGATTTTTGATTAACTATTTATTATAAGCTGCTGTCAGATTTTAACTAAATAAGGCTGGCTACATTACCAAGTACATCTTCGCCATTTATAACAGCCTTGCCGTTGAATTTGTCAATTTCCTCAATAACATCTTCGCCAACCTGATCTTTGTAATATATGACTTCTTTTTTGATAGTCGGATTGCCATATCCACCCTTTTTCAGCTTGCCATAATCGTGACCTTTAGTCATTCCCTTGATAGTTATCGTCCTAACAATATGTGTCTTTTTCAATGTCTCTGTATTAAAGATTTCCTGTGCACTTTTAAGAATAATCGATGTGCTATCATCACACATAATTCCAAAAGCTTCTTTTGACACCTGTGTAAATGGGATGTCAATCGTAGCACTCTTATACTGACCTGCTGACGGGCTGTCAATCTCACCTACCGTTCCAGCAAGATTAAGTGTTTCTGAAACATTTTCAAAGTTTGGCAAAGTCACTTCATCAGTCACTCCTGCAAGTCTTGCGTCTTCACTTACCTGACCGTAATATGCCTTAAAAATATTAGTCTTGTCATAAATTTCTGACATTACTCATCGCCTCCTTCCATAGTATCTGTAAGAATCTGGGCATCATATACAAAATCATTTTCAATATACTCCGCCGGAGTATAATCAGCATACCTCGTCGAGAATATATAATGACCCTCAAGCATACTCGATGGCGAATTTTTTGCGGTATCAAAAATAATCTCACCACCTGCAAGATAATCCGGAGCAAGGGCATTAAGACTGGCATTATACTCATCAACTATTCCCTTTATAAACTTAACTTTAGCATTTCTTCCAACCTTTGAAAGATACTCCGTTTTAAAACGGTTCTGGAGATAATTAAGCATCATAACACATTTCGACCATCTTTTTGTCGGGTCTTTTGATGCCGGATACATTGCAGTATTATTTCCCCACGCTTTCCACTCAGGCAGTCTTATTGCCGTAATAATTCCATTAGCATTAAGATATGAGTTTGCGTCACCCTGTATCACTTTCACCGGAGTCCCGTCTTCCGTACAAACACCATCAACAAGAAGTTCCCTATTGTCGATACCGTCAGGAATATCTCCGTTTTCAGCAGCTACAGCCTGTGCAAGTGCCGCAGCAAAACTTGAAAATGCAAGCACATTTCCGTTCTTGTTTACCATAGGCCAGCAGGCATCAATAAGTTCACTCTGAGGAACATTCTTTTCTTTAACTTTGGCAACATTAAATACATTGACCGCACCACTTTCTGAACTGTCAATGTCAACATATGCCTTTGCATTGTGCAGACTTCCAATAAGCCGTACCTTTGCTTCAAGTGCTGCTGCCACTTCCTTTTGCTTACTGAAAACAGGTGCAGTAACAATAGCAGGAATAACTCCTGTGTTAATAAACACCTCATCGAGAAGCTCAATGCCACTTCTTACTCCTTTTTCATCAATGCCTCCGATTATATCTTCTGCCGTAACTCCGTCAGGATTAAGTTTTACATAACTTATATTAAGTTTCTGCAGCGATGAAGCAGCTCCGTCATTCGTCAAAGCAATAACCAGATAACCCTCTGAGTTAATCGACGCAACATAATCATCATCTGCCTTATAAGTTGTTTCATTTTCAGACACCACAACTTTATCAAGCAGCACACCCGTATCTTCTATAACCACCATCTTATTTACTACATCATATTCTTTTCCGACAACAGCCTGTGTATGCTGACTTTTATCAGGGTCAAGAACATTGATAACAACAACCGGAGCAACCTTGTGTACTTTGAGTGAAGCATACACACCCTGCATTGCTGTGTACTTTTCAATTTCATTAGTTTTACCCACAAGATTATCCATGTCTTCGGAATTTTCAAGTAGAATTATTGAGTTTACTGCATCCTTTGGATTTTTGAGTGTATTTATCGGCAAAGTTCCGATAATAACCTGTGCTGAATATGTTGTTTTACTCTGAGTTATTCCAACAGCACCACTTGACTTAGTTGCAATACCATGTTTATATGTACTCATTGTTTACTCCTTTCCTGCTCTGCAAGTTCTTATATGCTGCATACTCCACTGATCCTTCAATATTAAGTCTCTTTTTAGCTTCCAGCACATCACTTACCGGAATGATAAGTCTTGTAATATTTTTATTTTCTTCTGCTTTTTTCTCAATATGCTCCGGAAGTTTATCCTTAAAAATAGTCCCATTTGTCACCACTCCCGGAATAGTAGGACCGATATAAATCTTCTGTGTCATCAAATACTTACCTCCATCTCGTCAAATTCTTCGCATGGTGTTGGCAATGTCCAGTATGTAATCAAATCTGACTCAAAATAAGGATATAATACATTCGGATTAAACCGCTTATGAGCCTTTCTTTCCATCCTTGTATGTCTGCCAACAATTCCAACTTTTATAAAATGCCTATATATCTCATTCATAAGATACATAACATTTACCCATCCGGAATGATCATTATCCATATCTTCAATATTGATTGAAAAATGAACTTCAACACGCCATTCATCATCCACCACATCTTCATCCGCTATCATTATTACAACATAGTTGCGAAGTTCTTCGTCATCCTCATCGTATTTTTCCGGAAGATCCTGTGGATATACCTTTAAATCTTTATACTCGTTTCCGAGTTTCATCGTTATAGCATCACTTTTAACAAATTCCCTAAGTGATTCAACAATGTCATTTAACAACTGTAAATCTGTCATAAAAACCCCTTTTCTGTGCATTTTTTTGCACATAACAAGTTTGTGCCAAGTATGCACTGACACAAATCTTGCGTGTGAAAATAAGCTATCAGGCTTATTTTTCACACTAACCTCACTGCATTACCCTGCTAAGTTCGTGTTCTATACGCTTTTCCAAGGTTTCATTTGCTTTTTTAGTAACAGCCTCCATAACTTCTTTTTTACCTGCAAGCTGTGGCACTGCCGGTCCCATCATGCTATCTATAGGGTAAGCATCCCAAGTTTCCCTAATAAATACACCTTCATGACCATTTGGCATTATCGCTACAAATGGTTTGTTTTTTCTTCCGAGAATATTTTTTCCGGTAAGAGGCTTTAATCCTCCTGCTTTTTTTATTGCTGCCTTGTAAACTCCCGGTGTCCTTTTTCCTTTCTTAGAAAGTTTCACAGGACGAAGCGGACTGACTTTAAATTTCTCCAACCCAAGTTTTGACCCCTGACTAACAACTAATGCTGTAAGATTACTTGTACTTGCATTTTCAATATGCAAGGTTTCTGATATTTTTTTCTGAGAAATAAAATATCTTGCTGACACTTCTTTTTTCACAGAAGTATTAACCACACTTGCTGTTCTATTCATGGCACGCATCATAACCAACCTCGACCTATCAGTTATTTCAGATAACTTTTTTTCTATCTCATCTATATTGCTATCAATACTTACCTGTAACATTCATCAATTTCCGCTCCTTCCCATTAAAATTTTCCAAACACCATCCTGTTTTGAAATCTCCCGTATTATGTGAGGTCTTCCGTCGTACTCAATAACTGAACCGACAGACGGCTTTCTTTCTATGTCGCACTCTTTGACATAAAGAAGGACGGGCTTTTTTACAAGCTCGTCCCGCCAGTTCTTTTTTATTTCCTCAAGTGCGTCCTCATCCACGATTACAGTTATCTCCTTATTATCAAGACTGTGCTTACTTCCGAAAAAGCCTTCATCAAAAAATACTTCATCAATATCTTTTGATACCTGTTCCACAAAACCCATGTTATTTAACCTCTGTATCAACAATTACTTTGTTTTCTGAACCATTTTTCAAAATCTTGCTATCTTTTTTTGATGTGTCGGATTCCGACTTTTTATCTTTTGATATTTCAACTGCCTTTTTAGACCCTACATCATCTTTATCTTCAAGAGAAATATAATTTCCCGACAACAAAAATTCTCTGTCAATTTTACTCAACGGTTTATCAATACTTTCACCCGGTTTATAAGTTTTATCAGCAACAGTTAATAATATATTTGCAATCATATCCCTGTCACCTCCTGCTACTCACCATAAATTTCTTCCTGATAGTTAAGAATTGCGTCCTGAAGTTCATCAAGCTTCATTGAATTATCAAGACCACTGAGTCCGATTGATGTTGCATATGCAATAAGTTCCGCTTTCTTTGTCATTGCCGTAATCTCGGCTTCTGTCTTTAATGTACCCGCATCTACTTTCGGAGGCTCATGCGTATCCACGCTGTTGTCCGCTTCTGTCTGAGTAGATGCAGTCTCATCATAAATATTTGCCACAAGCCAACCATCCATATCATTTGGATACATAACAGGTCTTGAAAACGCCTGAACCTCCGCCATGTTTGACTTTTCATCCCCAACTAAGCGTGGAACAATCTTTTCTGCATATGACTTAAATCCATCTTTTGTATAGAAAGTAACCTGAGCATATACTGTAGTTCCCATGTTAGGCTGTAAAAATGCAATAGTTCCTGCCGGAAGAATTGCTTTTTCCTCACCATCTAAATCTTCATAGATTTCATCATATGTAAACAATGTCATAACTACACCGTTTATATTGATACTGCCATTTGATACCACACCGTCAGGAAGTTCTGTCGGATTGATTTCACCGATGTTTACTTTTGCCTTGTTATAGAACTCTAAAAAGTCCTTATCAGACATAAGAAGCATTGACACATCAGATGTCATAACAATATCTGTTGCTCTAACACCTCTCTTGCGAAGAACTGTAGCCATTTTGTAAAACTCCTGAATTTTCTCAGATGTTGTCATGTCCTTAAACTTCTTTGTGAATTTATATTTATTCTTAAACTCACCCTCATAAAAGCGGAGATATTTAAAATCATAATTTTCACCCTTTGCGGCATCTTCCGCTGTTGCATAATGTTTCATTATAACCTGTCCCGTCAAAAGAATATCTGCACACATCTTTTCATGTCTTCTGAGTATAGATATACGGTTATCGTCAATAAACTCCGACTCAAGTTCATTTTCACGCTGTTCAGGACTTCTTCCTGACTCTGGAGACTCACCAAAGGCTTTCTGTTCCAGTTCTTTCGCCGTAATAACCCTTTTAGGTGCTATATACGGTGCATCTACAATATCCGTTCTATAACCGTCTTTTTCCATGACTATTCCGTTTACAAGTGGAATAACAAAAGGCGCAATCTTTCGTCCTTTTTTCTTGAACTCGATTAACGCCTTTTCTGAATAATAAACAGGTCCATCCGGGAAGTATCTGTCTTTTAAGAACTGTACTACCGGATACATTTTTTTAACTGTTTTTACAAGTTTGTAAGTTTCTCTTATCACTCTGTTTTCCCCCTTTATTTGAGATAAATATTTCTGATGCGCAATGTATCAATATCATCTGCTTCAAGTTTTCCGTCAGAAATACATTCACTTTCCCTGAATGTTCCACTTATGTATGACTGTACTGCAACCTCTGTGTCATCCTCTGCATAAGATGTATCTTCTGCAGCAATAACTGCTGCCACACCATCATCACCCTTTTTCAGAGTATATTCTTTTTTGGTCGTATCAAAGTAAATAATCTGACCTCTTTTTACTGTTCCTGCTGCTTTTGATTCCGTTGGAAGCGTCACTGTAAAAACTCCCGCATCAATCTCATGTGAAGAATCATAAATCAGCTTGTCACTATAATGTTTTATACTACTGTTTAATCTCATCTCTTGCCTCCTCTTCTGCCATTTACATATGCTGCCATATTTTCAACATCCTGCAGGTCCTTGTCGGAATCCGACAAACTCGCCCCTACATCACCAGCTCCCGACTCCTTAGAATCAGCCATTGCATCACGCATATATGCAGCCGCCTCCTGTTTCTGCGCAAGCATAGCCTGATAAGCAAGTTCTCTCGCATCAACCCTCGCATCAGCATCCCCGTACTTTGCATTTTTAAGCATTTCCGCAGATACATTTGCCGCAATCTTGTCAAGATTTTCAATCCTGCCTCTCTCTTTGTCTGCTCCCTCTTTTTCACCCTCTGCCTTAGCTTCAGCCTTTAATCCGTCAACCTCAGCTTTAAGCTCCGGATGCTCCTTTAACATTTCCTCTAATGTCATGTTCTGCTCCTTTCCGTTGTTTTCGTTAGTTATATTATTTGTATCAGCATTTTCAGATGGATTATCCGCCTTATTGCTGTTCAAATCATCAGGTACTTTTCTCTCCGGAAATTTTCCACTGTTTAACAAAAGCATAAGTTCATGTGCTTTTTCATCTGAAATAACCGGAAGTGTGCTGTTATATACAGCCATCTGCTTTGATGCCTCAATAAAATTCATCTGGCTGCTTTCATCGTCCTTTTCATCCTCAAAAAGCATACCGTCAGCAAATCCATTTTCAATCGCAGTCTGAGGGGACATAAATGTATCATTATCCATCATTGCCTGCAATTCTTCCCTGCTCTTTCCGGTTTTTTTCTCATAGACATTTAACACACTCTCGTTAAACTCTCTTAACATATCAGCAGTCATCTGTGCATCTCTGTAATCACCACCACCCCAAGAACTTTGAGTATTATGTATCATTACAACCGCTGCATCTGACATAAGCACCTTATCCGCTGCACAAAGGATAAACGTGGCGGCAGAGCAGGCATTTATAACATGAACTTCTACATTTCCCTCATACTGCCTAATAGCCGAATACATCTCAAATCCAGCCGTACAAAGACCGCCCTGCGAATTAACCTCAATTACTACATCATCACCATTTGCACTTTCAAGCCCCGTGTTAATATCATTGACACAACAGGCATCCCACCCAAGCCAGCGGTAAAGCCACGCTGAGTCATTTGATACTATCGGACCTTTGACATTTATTTTCGTCACTCTTTTACATCCTCACTTTCATTTTTATTTGCATCAGCAAGCATCTCATTTTCACTCTTTAATGCCCTGACATTATCTTCAAAATCAGAGCCATTTAATGCAATACACTCATCCTCATGCGTTGAAAGCCCAGCCTCAATCCTCTTTGCAGCAGCCACAACTTCCTTGCCCGGATCCAACTGACCCTGTGCAGGCCCATTCCATGTACAGTTGAGATATGCTTTTCTTACAAGAAGATTTTCAAAATACCCCGGTGCATTTATACGCCCTGTACTGACGGCTTCATTAAACCAAAGTTCGTAAATTTCCTTACAAAAATCATTCACAAACCATGTACGGCGCATCCTAAAAGCTTTCCATGTCTCATTCATTGCACCTTTAGATGCTGAGAAATTGTTAGAAAACTTTTTAAGCAGCACCTCCGGAGCTATCTCCAATGCGGCACCAACGTGAGTTGCCATTGCCGTTGCAAATGTATCAAAATTTGCGTTTGGATGTGATGATTCAACAGTCTTGACACTCTCGCCTGTCTTTAGAAAATTGACATTTCCATAACCAAGTTCGACCTCGTCATCTTCTTTCTCTGCTCCATCGTCATACTCATCCTCTCCGGCAAATCCACCCATATCCTCGCCACTCTCCGTCTGAATAAAGATAGTAAACATAGAATTTATGACTGCTGCCATTATCTCAGCTTCGGTGTATCTTGTAAGCTGCTTAATCGTAGAAACAACAGGTGCTAAAAAAGGAACGCCCCTGTACTGGTCGGCACGCTCCCCGTTGAATATATGTAATATATTTGGATTTCCTGTTTTATCACCACGCTTAACAACTCTTGTCCATTTTGATTCCACAGAATTATACTCACCCGGAAACTGTGATGATATATGATAAGCTACAACCCTGCCGTTTTCATCAATCTCAACGCCGTTTATTATCGTGTTGCCGTTTGCTGTTTTTTTATCAAAACCATCATATTCTCCGTCAATACTTCCCGGAGTACATACCCTGTCAGCTTCAACAAGTTTTATCCTAAGACGATACGGCATATTCGCTGTAGGCTTGTCATATTTTATCAGAACAAACTCTTCACCATTACGCAGCCAATCGGTAAAAGCTATCTGTTGCAATTCGTAAAAATTATTCTGGTCGTTATTGTCGCACATGGTACTTTCCGCCCAGATTGCAAATTCTTTCTTGATATGCCTTTGAATTTCCTTTGCTTCACCCTCTGAAATTCCTAAAAATTCATAATCAATCTTAGGTTTTGGAACAAGACCTGCCCCGACACAATTTGTTCTTGTACTCGCAATCGCCGCTGATGCAAGCGGAGCGTTCATGGCAAGGTCTCTCGACCTCTCTCTTAAAATTTTTCTGTTTTCCTCAATATCCGACTTTGGAGATAAACTCGTTGAATGATATTTCTTCGCCCAGCTTCTCCTTCTTGATGCGGCTCCATGAGAATATCCGCTGTTTGTCACATCTTTTCCGCCGTCTGAAATAATATCATTCAACATAGTATGTTTCATTTTGACCGCATCAATTTTCATGTTCGTCTCAGCTATTTTAAGCCTTGCCTCTGCTCTCTTTGCCACACCGCCCGGATTAACAACAGCCATTATATTTTCAAACATATGACCTCCTATCCGAGTGGAATAACTCTGACGCTTCGCCTTTTGCTATTTCCTCTTGTCTCTAATGCAGAAAGCTCACTCTCAAGTTCTTTAATTTTGCTCTGAACATTCGCAAGGCTTGTTCTTGTCAATGTTCTCGAACCGATAGTATAAGACTGCCCCTGCAATATCTTTTCCTCTGCTTCATAATACATTTCAAGCCTTTTCTTCAAAAAAGCAATTCTTTCTTTGTTTTTTTCCACAATAACCCTCCAAATAAAATTGAACACAAAAAAAGAGAAAACCTGCGTTCTCTCCTCAAAATCAACAATATTTCTCTTTCTTCACCTCTTGCGATATTAGCATTATATCACAGAATTGGTGTCCCTGCCTCCCAACTTTTTGAAATTTTATAAAAATTTTTCTCAAATTGACAGACCTTTTGTGCTTTTTCTCTGTTTTCTAACCTTTTTAACCGCTTTTGTATAATTTATTCCTTTTGAAATTTTTAGTTCTAAATCACTCCACACAGGACGCAAAAGTTCACATACTGCAAGATTATAGTTAAACAGGTCAAGCGGTTCATTTCTGGCACCACTTTTCTTTACCCACACATCTTTAACAACACCTCTGACTTTCTTTTTTATCTTTTTTTCTGAAAGAAGTCCCTTGTAATACTCTCTGTCATAACCTTTTCCGACATTATTTGGAAAGTGACAATATCCCTCACCTTTTTCCTCAATCGTCAGCCAGTTCGTTATGTTTTCCTTGCCTGCATCAACTCCAAGTATCCATATCGTTGTTGAGTCCACAACAATATCTCTCTTGCCGTCTCTGCTCTTTTCCTTAATCTCAACTTTACTTCGTTTATATAAAAGCGGTATATCAGGCTTTCCGGCATATCCCTTAATTCCATATGCTTTCTTGCCCTTTTTCTTCATTGCCTTTATCCACTTATATACTCTGTTTGTATGATGACCGCCTGTATCAATGCCAAATGCAGCTATGTTAAGTTCCCTGCCATCTTCAAAACGAAAAGTTGTTTCAAGATATTCCTCCAATTCATCCCATACCTGTGATGTTTCAAGATTTCCATAAATCTCTGTCTTATGTATGCCCCAGCTTTCATAGTCTCTCGCCCAGCCTTTCACCTCAACTTCAAAACGGTTATCCTGAACATCTACTGCTGCCGTCAGCAAAAGAACTCCCTCCGGTATTTCACCCTTGTAATGCTCCGCACGCTCCAGAAGTTTATCTTCGGTGGTCGATTCTTCTGCGACCTCGTCCTCTTTCCATGTCTCGCCAAGCGTTGTGTTCACAAAAGCCTGCAACCTTTCCGTGTCATGATATGTCTTAAACTCATCCATTGCACCCTGAAACTCGTCTATAATATCACTCCAAGCCACCCACGGCGATGCCATTGCATTGAGGTGAAAACTTCTTTTATTTTTTCTTTCCGGATGTGCAGCTATCCACATATGCTCTGATTCTTTCCAATATTTTTCTTCAATCACTTCCCCACAGTATTTGCATTTCATTCCAACTATGTTAAAATCCACTCTCTTAAACGAATACGGCTGATACATACCACAGCAAGGACACTGCACACACCATTCTTCCTGAGTGCCTTTTAAATATTCTTTATTGATACGACCATTTTCTGTAGTCGGTGTTGATGTTTTAATATATTTTTTATTCCAAAATGTTGTTGCTCTCTTTTGAGCAAGCGTAACAGGGTCACCCTCACCACCTGCACTAGCCGGAAAGCGGTCAACCTCATCCATCCATACAACCCTTATAGGCATTGATGATAGTGAAGCCGCAGAATTAGCACCCGACACAACGATATAACCGCCTGCGTACTGTTTAAAAAGAATCGTGTTATCAGAGTCCTTTGACTTTGCAGGTGCTATCTTATCACGAAGCACCGGAATATCTCTTATCATAGGTGCAAGCCTTGTCTTTGAGAATTTTTCACCAAGACTTAGCGTAGGAAGCACCAAAAGCTGTGTACTCGGCTCATGCTCTATATAATATGCAATACCACACAATACAATAGTTGTCTTTCCTATCTGAGCCGATGACATAACAGTTACTTCGGTTACGGCAGGATCAGTAATCGCATTCATTATTTCTTTCTGATACGGAACAGAATCACTCCTAAACTTGCCAGCCTTATTACTTCCCCCTGGCAGAACCATGTGCTTGTCCGCCCAGTCGGAAACCGACATTTTTTCCTTAGGTCTTAGAGCTTTTGTAAGAGAACATATAAAATGCAATGTGTGGTAAGCTACCTTTTCATTTTTCTTTTTATTCCTCATCTGCTTCACTCACTTTCCCTGCTGAATCATTAAATAAATCATCCTCTGACAATTCTATATATTCATCCGGATAATAATCAGATGGATTATAATCTGCCAGCTCATTAAGTGCATTTTCAAGTTCATCACGCAAAACCTCCATAATCTCACTTTTGCTCTTTCCCTCAACTGACGGAGCAACCTCCGACGGGATAGCCAAAATCTTGCTTCTGAACTTAGTAAACATATCTGTAATCACATTTGCTACATCATAAGACTTATGAACCTGTCCTTTGATAAGTTGCAGCTTAATTTCTGAAATCATGCTTTTTATATGCTCATGTCTTGCCTGCTCCTGTTTAAGATCCAGTTCACCGTCTTCAAAATCACTGGTTACTGTTTCACCGACCTTTGATATTTTAAGATTCATAATATAATTCTTAACAGACTTCTCAAGCAAATAGCGACCATGACTATTTCTGACAAGAATTCCCTCGTCTGCAAGATTTCTCACCTGCCTGTCACCGACGCCTATTATGTTTGCAAGCACCTTTGCTGACACCGTCACTGCTGATACATCCGTGACCTTTGCACTATCTGCCATCCTTACCACCACCTTTCTTAAAAAACGGAAACGGCAATGCAAAACTTTTTTCAAAAAAAACTAGCCGACGTTTGGGCCTCGCTCCGACCCTCGATTCTGATTTTTTGCTCACAGAACCTAAAAATTTTCCGCAGAATTTTCACAAAAATTTTCAATTTTCCTAGCTTTTTTCAATTTTCCGTTTTTCTTCAAAATAGTTGACATATCTAGTAATTTTGTAAACTTCTTTTAAACTGTATTCTTTCATTAAAGTGCAGAAAAAAATATTCATCTAAGATTACATAGCCACAATATGACAACTAGCACATGAAAAAATAAATCTTATGCCAATTTTTAGATTTAACATCAATAGAGAGCCTTATGCTCTCCACTCTTTCTAAACGATAAACCTTTTATTGCTTTGTCCTTGTTGTCCTGATTGATACCAATGTATCTCAATGTCACACTTATATCTGCATGATTTAAAATCTCTTTTATAGTGACTGCGTCGTGTGTCTGCTGGTACATATGATACCCAAATGTTTTTCTGAGTGTATGCGTTCCCACCTTATCAATGTTGAACTTCCTACCTGCTGCCGACAGTATTTTGTATGCCTGCTGTCTGCTTATTGCTTTATTACCACTCCTGCATGATTTAAAGAGATATTCATAATCTTTCTTGTCAGATATGTAATCTTCAATAATCGGTTTTAGTTCAGCATTAAGTGGAAACCGTTTTTCTTTCCCTGTCTTTTTTTCTCTAAGATAAATCGCATCTTTCCCTTTAACATCTCGCACACGAAACTTAAGTATGTCCGATATTCTAAGTCCCGTATAAATTCCAAACATAAACATTACATAATCTCTTTCATTCTTGCTTTTTAGATAATCAGCAATATCCATCACCGTATTTATATCACGAATTGGTTCAACCGTATTCACTCCTCCTCACCTCCTTAAATCAAGCATTAAAAAAGAGAGAAAACCTGCGTTCTCTCCCTTTGTTTCTATTTTTGCGATATTAGCATTATATCACAGAATTGGTGTCCCTGCCTCCCAACTTTTTGAAAAAATTATTTTGTCGGAATCCGACAGGGAATTTATTTTTATTTCTGCTCATCTATAAACTCACGCATCATCTTGGAAATCTGTGCCGCCTGACTCACTCCAGCTTTCTCACAGGCTTCCTTAAATTCGTCAGCTAATTCTCTTTTTAACTTAAATCCTTTTGTCATATATCCTGCTTTCTTCTGCCATTTTTCAGTTGCCTTTGTCTGTGCTGTTGGCATCATATCACCTCTTTACTTTTTTTTATTTTCCTGCTATTATTTTTATACCAAGGACAGATAGCAGGAAGTTGTAGGTCTGCCCTCGGTGTTTTGGTTTGGCTCGAAGATTATTTCTTCGAGCTTTTAATCTTTAATTAACTCTGATAGATACTCTATAAGTTCTTCTTTTGGTGTATCATTTTTTATTAGTGCAATTATCATTTTGATAATTCCTTTGAACTGATTGTTTGTCATTGTGTTGTTCTCCATTTCTATCTCCTTTCCTGCCATTCCCTTGCTACAATTATATTATATTATAAGGTTACCCTTATGTCAATAGTTTTTTGAAATTTATTTTATTTTTTTCAAAAAAGACGGTCTTTCAACCGCCTTTTCTTAATTTTTTAACATTTCAAAAATATATCTTGTTACACTTCCACATGGAACATGACATTGTTCTTTGGATTTGCACTTGTTACAATATTTTTCTCTGTATCTACCAACACACATTTCCGCACTTAAATACTTTTTACACATTCCCCTTTTATCTTCTGCTTTTTCATCTAAATTACAATCTTTAATATATAAACAATTCAAGCATTGATAAAATCTTTCTTCATCACTTGCTTTTTCATCTTCGCAACATCCCAATTCTTCTAATTTAGCTTCTGCTTCTGGTTTTGTAAAAAAAACTACTTCACCTATTTCATTTGGACTATATTCTATTGCAGAAATATCTGGCATTTCTGGTGGAAAACTTATTTCTATCCATGTCCCATTATTTTTAGACATAGAAATATTTTCCACTATGCAAATCCATATTTCTTTATTTTCTATGCAATAAGCTGTATCTCCCACTTTGCAAGGCAATTTAATTAGTCTGCCATGTTTATCCAACTGCTGATATTTTCTCCACTTATCTACATCACCATCAGTTAATACACACGTTTTCTCTGGATGCTGACAAGCATCTGGAATATGCTGACGGAAAATTTCAGCAAGTTCTTTCAGCGGTATGCCAGTAACTTCCTCTAATTCCTTGCAGTTTGCAATTTTTCTTAAATTATCCATATCACAAGCCGTTGGTTCTGCGTCTATTATTTTGCAAAACCTTCTATACTCATCTTCCGATAGGCAATATTCACTCGCCCTATCTTTTAAATCTTCATCACTAATCAGTCTCATCTCCGGCATTCCTCCTTTATCTTCACTTTGTCACAACATATTCCATTATCCTCGGCATTTTCTCTCTAAAAGCCGTTCTGATAACCATAATTGCTTGTTTAATGCCGTCACAAAAGCGGTCATTATATTCCGCATCAAAGTACGGTGCAACCTCGTCCACATATTCATCAAAGTTTGCATAAGAGTATTCCTGTTCATCCTCAAGTTGTTTTATTAAATCGACAATTCCACCGATTAAGCAATTAAAACAACTATCATACAATCCGCACTTTTCTTCCTGCTCATCGCAAAACGCTTCTTTTGACTCCTTTATATCGTCCAGTCTGCCTAACAGCTTACACTCAAAGTTCTTTATGTGTTCCCGCCGTTCTTCCTCCTGCCTTTTTGCTTCTGCCTCAATCAACTGTATAATTTCTCTCTGTCCCTGAACTGCTGCACAATCTTTCTGGTCTGGGTGCAGCTTTAAAAATGTATCAATCCTGTTTTCAAAAACTTTTATAAGTATTTTTTCATCAATCATTCTTCTACCTCCATTGCTTCTCTTTTTCCTATGCAAATGCTAACTGTCCGTTTTCATCTGCTCCTATCCCATTCCTTGTAATATTCGGCATTCTCTCTGCCACACACATCTCCGGAAGATTCGACCTTACCAATGCTGCAGGTATTGGCGGGCACACTGCATTTCCACATCTTCTTACCTGCTCGCTTCTTGGATATTTATGTCCCTCAAAATCGTGGTCGATAATGTAATCATCTGGGAACCCCTGACATCCATACAATTCTTTTGGTTCCAACATTCTCAAACCAATATCAACAATCTGATAATCAACTCCTGCTATAGTCACTAAACCAAAACGGTCACGAGATGTAATTGTATCTAACGGATTTTTAATATCCTGCCCTGTACCCTCTCCATAATATTTGATTAGGAACGCTCTGACCTCTCCAAAATGTCCATCTCCAGCTGTAATGGTAGGAAGTGGCTCCTTAATATCTCTACCATCACAATGATTATTCATTTGAATAAGGTTTGCCGTAACAAGACTGTTATGATCCCATGCTGTCACTGTCGGCAATGGATTTTTCACTGTATCCCCAGCTCCCTTATATCCACCATCATAATATTTGTGCAAAAACGATGTTACAAGACCATATCTATTTGAACTGTCGAGCGTCATAATCGGTTCCTCTATATCTTGTCCCCTTACTTCCTTAGCAGATGTTTCAGAATGATATTGAATTATTGTAGGACTTATAAGGCATTGTTGATTTCCAGTCGTTATTGTATGTATTGGATTTTTCCAATCACCGCCAGAATGATTTGTTGTATTTGCTCCACTATGGTTTACCTGAACAATAAAAGGTTCCTGATTATCAATTACAAATTTTTTTAGTCCCCTTGCTATGCGTTCCATTGTCTTAGATGCCAGTGGTCGTACCGCTCGAAGTCCATATTTCTTCTTTATTTCCTCCGAAGTATCGAATATAGACGGACAAGGTAAAGAAAAATCAAGCTGTGTATATGCACCTACATATGGTTTTAACAATCCGGCTTTTACATTTTCATTATTTCTCTGAGCGTGTGTTGGCTCTGGCCATATTATAGGTCTCCCGTCACATCTTGCAATCATAAAAAAGCGTTTTCTCATAGTCGGTGCTCCATAATCTGCCGCAACAAGTTCTCTTGTATCAATTTCATATCCGAGTGCTTCAAGTTGCTTTCTCCATCTTCTGTATGTCTGACCCTTTCTTTTAGGGTCAGGCTTAAATATCTGCATATTGACCGGTACGACTTCTCCCGGCTCAGCAATCCTGTTTTTTTCATGTTTTTCTGTTGTTTTTACAATCACACGCCCAGTCTTTTTATCACGAATAGGAACACATGGCCCCCATGTCTGAAATTCTTCTACATTCTCTAGCATAATAACTCTAGGTCTTACAAGAGCTGCCCATTTCAAGACTACCCATGCAAGACCACGGATATTCTTTTCTACAGGTTTACCACCCTTTGCTTTTGAAAAATGTTTACAATCAGGCGAAAACCATGCAAGTCCGACAGGATGTCCTTCGCAAGCTTTGACAGGGTCAACTTCCCATACATTTTCACAATAATGTTTTGTATGCGGATGATTTGCTTTATGCATCCGAATGGCTTCCAGATCATGATTGATTGCAATGTCAACACTTTTTCCCGTTGCAATCTCAATACCGGTGGAAGCTCCACCGCCGCCAGCGAAATTGTCAACTATCAATTCTCCGTTAATCATATTTCTTTACCTCACCAAACAATCTTCAAGAGACAGCATATGCTCTCTTGCATATTCAATACTGACAACACGAACACACCAATCACAATCAACTAACACACAATACTTTCCCGGTGCTTTCTCCTTTAAAAATTCTCTAACTTTATATCCAAAATTTTCCTGTGCTTCACAAATCTGATTATGCGAGTATTCAAACTCATAATCATCTGTTTCAACAAACTTTTCATTTTCAATTTTGTTTTCATTAAACTTTTCAACAAAACTTTCAAATTCACAATCAATCACTCTTCTGTTCCCTCCTTAACTCTCACCATGATTCTGTTTTCTGGGAATGTATGTGTACACTTGACATACTTGTTTTTATTTGCGTCCAAATCAGCTTCGTCAATGCTTATAAACTTTCCCTTTGCATCTACAAATACCATATGTGGCTGCTGTATCAAATCAATAACCACGCTCTCAAGATATTTTAATTTCAATGCAGCCCTTTTCTTTTCAATTACTGCATCCCCCTTTTCCTCACGAAGCCTTGTCTCTACTGCCTTAAGCTGTTCCACTCTTGTTTCAAGTTCCTGCACATAACCAACCTTTTTCACAATCTTTATCAACAATTTATTAAACATATTAACATCCTCCTTAGCTTATCTTTGCTCTTTCTTTCTGGTCTTTTTCCGTCTGCAAAAGAATCATATACTGACCGTATGTAAGACCTTTGCTTTTTGCTATTTTATTTATATCCGCAAGTGTTTTTTCAGACTTTTTATTGTCTTTGACTTCTATCCTTTGCAATTCCTTTCTTGCCGGAAACCTTTTCTTATATTCTTCTCTCCTGCATTTATCACAACAAAAAATCTGTTGTTGACAAGTTGGAATAAATAACTCATAACAATATCTGCATCTTTTTTCTTCCAACACCTTTTTCTTTTTATTTTCTTTATTTTTTTGATACCATTTATAAGCCTTGTTTCTTCTTGCTGTACAACGGCACTCCTCTGAGCAATATCTTTGATTATGTGAATTTGCATTAAATTTTTTCCCACAGATTCCGCACTTTCTTTTCTTCCCAGCCACTTCCATGCCGACTCCTTTCCGGGAGCTGCACCGCACTCCCAATATTTATTTGTGATAGTTAATTTTCCTACAGCTATTTTTTTGCTATGTAAAGGTGCATTTAAATTTTTTATCTTGTCGGATTCCGACAAATCAACCACGATTTAATAATCGCTGTTCAAGTTCGCTCATATCTGAGGAACTTATCTCTCTCTGGTTAAATGAATTAAACTGATTTTTCTTTTTAATTGAATATCCTGACTTTGTATTGCCTGACGGCTTTTGGTCTGCCCGCTCTGTCTTATTCCAATAATCAGCAGTGCTTTTCCAGTTTATTCTCCTGCCATACTTGTCTTTCCAATCAATACGGTCATAATATTCAAAAAACTTTTCAGGATTGATTTTAAGATTGTTCAAAGCAACATAATCTTTTACCTCCTGAAGCGTTGGCACTATAGATAGAGTGTTAGTATATTTACTATTACTTTTACTATGTTTTAAAATGTCTGCATTTTCGTCCAAAATGTCTACATTTTCATCCAAAATGATTACATTATCCGGCAAAAGGGCGACTTTAACTAAGAGGTATGCTCTCTTCATTTTTACAGATTTTCTTCTCTTTGTTGCGAAAAGAAAATTTTCTTGAATTTCCTCGGAAGTTAATATTCCGTTTTCTTCAAGCTGTTCCAATGAAAAGACACCCCGCCTTGCACAGCAGTTCACTATATGATTTATACGACTGACTGCCCCGTCACCACCGCCAAACATATTTGACGCAAGTAACAAAGCGTCCTCTCGCTGCCATTCACAATAATACCCATGTTCACCATAAATCTTTTTTAACAGGGTAAATATGACGGCATATGCTTTTAACCCACATTCTGCTGTTACAAGTTCAATTGCTTTATCAGCCGCACATTTGACTGGAAAGTAGTCAATACCTTCCTTATGATTCATTAGTGCGTCCTCCTTTTAATTAAACGGGCTATTTTACAAAAGCAAAGAAGATACCCGACCAACTGACTCCGTCCGAATAGTCGGCATCCTCTTGTATCACAGACCAAATATGCTCACCATAGCAAAGCATACAAGTCCCATAAAAATAAAATAATCAAAAACTATATTGTTAACCCATATACTTTCACAATATTTTTAAAGAAACCATATAAGCTAATAAGTAAATAAATCTATCATGAGGTCCATTTACCTCTATGATGTTTCTCAACTGCCCTGTATTTTCTTGGCAGCTCTGAATAATAACTTTCTTCCTTGAGTTTGTCCAATATCCCGAAAAACTCACTTCGTTTTCTGTAAAATGTACTTTCGCTGCAATTTACAGTCTCAACGCTGCACAATTCTCTAAAACTCATCCCCGGAGTTGTACAGTATTTTAATAATGCCGCTGTAAGCTCTTTATCAGTAAGCATTGCAGCCTTTTCAATAAGCTCTATCCTGCTGTTAAGCATCGCAAGTTTAATAGCAAGATTTTCAACTGATGATACCGTGTTATGAGCGTGCGGCATCCCGTCATAGTTCACTCCTGATACCCCTAAGTTATGCTTTATATCCCTAATCTGAGATACCCACTCGCTGTATTGGTAACAGAAATAAGCAAGCTCTTTATATTTGAACTTGTTAAGTTTCTTCAAAGGTCTGTCTTTCCTCATTACATCTCCTATCTGATAAAATCAAAGGTTTATCTGCCTTATGGTTAAAAACAATCAATAGAACCACATCCTTTCAAATAGCAATATCAGTCATCATACTTATACTGTTCAGCAAGGGCATTTATATCCCTTGACAGATAACTGCTCATTGTACTCATCTGCTCATCATCAAGTTTTATGCAGCAGTCTTCACAGCACATAGCAATCCTACTTTTGATATACTGAAGTAAACTGATATTATATTTATTTACTACGTACTCAATAATACTGTGTCTCATCTCCTCTTTTATTTCACAATTATTTTCAACATTTTCAGTATTTTTTTCATTTACCGGACTGTTCAGCATCCCGGCAATGTAATCTGCTGCCTTATCGTTTTCACAAACATTATGTGTTTCCAATTCAATATCATCATCAACATTTACATCACACTTTCCATGTTTTTCTGCCATCGATGCATCAAATGATTTAATACTGTCTTTTACATCTGCATCGTCCTGTCCTGTTTCTATTTCTATTGCATCGCTATCATGTTCCAAAGCCTTAATTACATTATTTACATCGCTTTCAATATTCTCAGGCTCTATATCATAGTCTCCTTTTATATCATCAATAGAACTCTGTCCCGGTATCTGCTCCTGTTCGTGCTCCGCTGTCTTTTTTTCCTTAAATTGCTGTACAACATTCAATGTAATCTTAGTTTCATCCTCACAATATTGAAAAAATTCAAGCTGCATATCAGGTGACATTCCTGCTATCTTATAGGCCACTGAAATGCCTAATGTTCCATCGTTAAGCATTGTCATAAATTCATCTATCAGATGATTTATAACAACTGTCAACTCCGCAATCTTAGTTTCCGACATGCCCAGAAGCTTCGACATAACACTTCTGATACTCTCCTGCTGCATATCATAACCATTGATGCTTGTCCCGTTATTTTTTGCATTTTGAAGAAGTTCCTGCATTCTTTTAACTTCATTCATTTTCGTAGCAGAATCCTTTGTTCTATATGAATTAGCTACTATCAAATACAATTCTTCCTCATTCTGATTATCAAACCTGGTAACTTTAGCCGATACATTTTTAAACTTATCCTCTCCATGCCCAACAAGATAAGTCAACGCTCTCCATCTTCGTTCGCCACTGACAAGCCGATACTCTCCACGCTCGCAGCTATCTTTGACTACAGTAAGATTTTCCATCAGACCGCAAAGTTTAATTTCATTTGCAAGCTGCTCAATATCAGTCAGAGGATAAAAATTTTTATCATTAGAATAAATCTTATCAATCGGTATATCCTGTAAACGAAATCTCGCATATGTAGTATTCATACCTCCGGATATACTTTTTGAATTTAAAGTATCAAGAATGTTTGAACCTGTCATGCCATCACCTCCAGCACATCATCAAGAAGCTGCCTGTAATCTTTTACCGCAATACAATTTTTAAAATTATACGGCAATGGACCCGACATCATAGAATTTTTAATAACCTGCACACTCTCACGCACATATGACGGCATAAGAGTAGAGTCATATTTCTCCTGCGTTGCGAGAAGAAAATTGCACATTGTCTTGTTTTTCCTGAACAATGTCACAAATCTTCTCAAATTTATATTCTCACCTATATCCGTATTGGATAACTGAATAAGAATTTCATCCAATACATCACTTCCCTGTTCCTCAAATCCACCAATCTTATGAGGACTAAGAACAAGATCCGATGCACATATAGCATTTAAAACCGTAATATCAAGCTGCAAACCGCAGTCAATAATACAGTAATCATATTCATTTTCAATCTCAGACAATGCTCTTTTCAGAACATCAATTTGGCTATGTTCCTTTTCTACCTGTAAGCGTCCGTTTACAACCTGCAAACCCGGAGACGATGGAACAATATCCACACCATAGTCCGTAGTTATAATGTGGCTTTTAATATCCGGCGTATCACCTTTTAACGCATATGACATAATATCCGCAATACCATCATCTGATGTTTCAACATCGTATGTCATAGTAGCATTTGCCTGACAATCCGCATCAATCAAAAGCACTCTTTTTTCTTTTTCAGCCTGTAATAAATAAGCAAGGGTTGTTGTGGTAGTGGTCTTGCCAATACCACCCTTCAACCCGGCAATACAAATTGTCTTCATCATAATGTTGTTCCTCCTGATATTCATTTTTTATGTTGTTCAATCGTGTGGTACGGTACCGATGTTTCCACATCGGCACTTCCACACTTGCTGCATTTTTCATTTTTCCGTCTGGTACTGTAAACCTCTTTACCACACTTATTGCACTTCACAATAAAGAACGGATCACTTGAATAATATTGACCTATCCTATTAAGCAAGAATTATAATCTTTCCTTTTTCTATCAAATCAGACAATTCATTGTTTAAATATTCATTTATACGCTGCTTAGCTTCTGTTCTCCATGCACCGCCATCTGCCGAGAACAATGCACAAGTAATTCCATCAAATTTATCAGATTTAATTCTAAAAATAAAATCTGATTCCGGCTGGTCTATTTCATCAAATGTTCTATACGGTTTCAGATGTACCGGACTAGGAACGATTGTTTCTGTTTTTGAAGCAACCCCTGTTTTTACTGTTGCTTTCTGCGAAATGCCATCGTCACCATATTCTGCTACAGTTTTATCCTCAACATTTCCGGCAAATGAAACTAAAAGTTCTCTGTCCTCATTCTGAATAAACTTCGTTTTCAGATTGATACAAAAATTTTCCTGCGGGATATACGCACCAAATTCAAATCTTGGAACTTCTGCATCAACAACTGCTAAACATTCTCTATGCTTATCACTGTCAAGTGTTGAAAGCATTTTTACACTTTTTTCACTTACTATATGTAAAAAGAATGGAGTAACAGGCACTTCTAAATCAGATTTGATGTACTTTATTAAACTATCTAAAGTAGATAATTTAAAAGGTTCAATATGAGGCTCATAACTTATCCTTTCCAGCTTTTTATCCGAATAAGTTTGACCGCCTATTTCTGTAATGTTAGGTTTTTTCATTCCTACAATGTACTCTAACGCATCTTTAATCATTGATTTCCTCCTTACTGAACAGCCTTTAATCTGTTAATATCCCTATAATTTACTACTTCGCCCGTATCCGTATTAACAACCGAACCATCAGATAATGTCACCTCTGAACCATCCTCTAATTCATTTGTATTTACCGGAGATTTCTGATGAACACTGCTGCCATATTCCTGCACAGATATTTTCTTATTCTCCAAATCCTGACCGATTGACATTTGTGTGTGAATAGGCATCTGCGGAGCAAGTGACTCTTTAGATGTAATCTTAACCTCAAGTTCTGACCTTGATTCATCTTTAAAAGAAAACTCAAATTGCATAGTAATCGTTCTCTTTTTATCTGACGGGCAATTTACATCCATAAGATTTTGTGCCACCTTGCTAAAACTTCTGTCAAACTTTTCCTGAGCCGCACCGCCTGCAAGCTCGTCCAGCTTTAACCTAGCCATACTTTTTTGCCTCCTTTATCTTGATTTTTGCTGTCCTCAAATTCTTTAGGGCGGGCAATCCCGCCCCAAAAATAATTTTAGAAGAACAACAGCCCGTCATGCCGATAGCACAGCAAATTTTTTGTTTAATTCTGTGAAACCGCTTCGTCCTCTGTATGTACCCTTGTATATCCAAGCTGTCCCATATAGCTGTCAGCAAATCTTGTAAAGCACTGATTTCTTATATGCTGTTTCTGCTCCTCAGACAAATCATTAAAGTTTACATAACCGCCGTCTTTAGTCGGCACGAGGATTTTATGCGTTATCTCTTTCTTTTTTGCCATAATTCTCTCCTTTTCTGCTTTTGTTTTATTTTATGCTCAGGTCTTGACCACTGTTCTTTTATCTAATTTTAAGAGCCTAAATCCGAAAAAACATATCATGAATAACTGTTTTTTCAGATTTTTTTATCATGGATGATAGTTTTTTCCTAACTCCCTTGTCGGAATCCGACAAGGGATATGTATCTTGATTTCTATAACCTATTTTCCTATACTTTCAATACAGGCTATTGCAGTAGCCGAGTATTGAAAGAAAGGAGGTGCTATGCATAATGCGAAAATATGTAAATCCACTAATATCTCCAGATTATGAAGATCGTCTGGACACCGATGGAACATATTTGCAAGACTGTTGCAACATTAAAATTTGTTCTGCTCGTGACATTAACAAACATGGTTGCTTACTTGGTTCTGCTGCTCCACGATGTTCATATGAAGAAAAACAGTTACACCGTCTCAAAAAGAAAAATTAATTGATAACATCTGTTTTTCTACCATTTTTCTTAGCTGACGCTATTTTTTCTGCGTCAGCTTATTTTTAAAGTTCTAACAATCTTATTGCCTCTTTACTCTCAATAATAATTTGCATAAAACCTTCACATAAATGAAACTGACCTGTCTTCGGTTTCTCAGTCGGCATTTTTAGCAAAGCTACATATATACTCTTTGCCCACATTTGCAACTTTTTCCAACATTCTATTTGCTTTTCCAAACTTATATCTTCCACATTTTCGCTAAGAATTAGAATTGCTGAACGCATAAGACTATTTACATCTGCCTTCAATGCCTCATTAACATCTATTTCATACATAATATAATCAAGTCTTTTCATTGTTACATTCAACATATCTTCAATACTGTCTCCTATCGTTCTCACCTCCCTTCTTAAATTACTCCTTGTCGGAATCCGACAAGTAATATAGTTCCCGATTGTCCAACTGATTTAAGTGAATGGGAACGCTGTTAATCAGTACCATACACTGTAACTGTATGTTCCTCATTCTCTTGTTGGTTCATTCTAGTTAATGTAACCGCTACTACATTGGCGGTGCGAACTTCATTCATAAGCGTTATTGACATATTGTTTGCATTGTCATTTGTAGTAGTTTGTGTTTTACACTCACCAATCTTCTTTTGTACATATTCCACATAACTAATAGCCATTTTTTGAAAAACTTTCTTGAATTCTTCCAACTGCTCTCACCTCACTTTCTCAAAATCCAACAACCTGTTCCTGAATAATCGAAGCCAAAATAAGTGCATTTGTTTTATCCAATTTTAAAACTGCTCCCTCAATGTCGGGCATAATTGTTATTGTCTGACTGTCATTATCAGGAATAACAAAATAATTCGGAGTTTCTAGTGGTGCAGGTTCTTCTTGCACCGCTTTTTCTATATCTTTCACTTCATCATTGCTAATAACATCAACATATTCAGCCATCAAATTTACCTCGCTTCTTGATTTTCACATCACATCCCCCTATACTTTTAATACAGGCTATTACCGTAGCCAAATATCAAAGAAAGGAGAACTTAACATATGCGTTTAAATTTTGATTGTGTTCGTGATATTCTTTTATGCGTCGAAGAAAACACAGATTTACGCCATTTATGTGTTTTCGTTGATATAGAAACATACCAGACATCAAATTTCTCTGATGAACAGCCAGACATTCAACCATATCAAAAAGCACTTATGCAAAAGTACGATAATGACACCATCATTTATCATATTTATTATTGCAATGCTGCCGGACTGCTTTTATTTCCTGAAGTTTCTGAACCAGACCGCATAAAAATAGAAGACTTAACTCCCGATGGTCACAGTTTTTTGGCTAATATCAGAGAACCATCTAATTGGGAAAAAATCAAAACTGTTGGACACAAATTAGGATGCACATCGCTCCCAACACTTTCCAACATTGCTTCGCAGGTTGTTGCAGACCTAATAAAGCAATATTTAAAATTGTCCTAATTAGACATAATAACTGTTTTTACCCGCAAGTCTTTGTTGTAGCAAACAAAGACTTGCAATTACTTCAAAAAATTTTCTGGCTTATGACTATAATTTATTTTTAATTTCTTTAAGTCTTTGTCGTAATTAACAACAAGCTGAAAAGAACTACCCACTTGTATCGAACTTATAAGGTTGCTTAACGCAAATCGAAGTGCATATAAATCTTCTGGTTGTCTCAATACCGCAAACAGCCTCCCAAGTGTTTCGGCTCTTTTTATTTCCTCTTCTTTAGAACATGATTTACCAGCACCTGCTATGTATTCAATTAAAGTTTGTTCATCATTTTTTGAAAATTCATATTGCGGTTCCTCTTCCATCAATTCTCTAGCCTTATCATCATCCAATGTAGCAAGAAGAGCATCACCTTCTTCAAACTTCCCCTCAGAGAAAAGTTCAAAAACTTTTTCCTCGACCTCATGTCTGTGGTCGATTTCTTTCTGGAGTTCTTTTGTTCTTGCAATCATCTTGTCTAAACGATTATGTTCTTTTGCTTTATCCATCACTCTCACCTCCCTCCTTGATTTTTTCACTTCATACCTCTATACTTTCAATACAGGCTATTGCCGTAGCCAAGTATTGAAAGGAGATTATATTTATGAATAAAATCAAAACCAGTGAATTAATTAAAAAACTTGCTTTAGCTTCCGAAGAAGCTTGCAAATGTGAAGATGAAAATCTTCTTCGAGCAACAGAATCAATAAATTACGCTAATGATTCAATTACTGTTAATGATGCTATTACATTAATTCGCGCAGCTACAGATTTCTCGCGTTTTTCTAATATGCGTGCAATTTGCAAAGTATTGCAAGAATTAGATTTGATTGAAAATGATATTGATGTTTTTGACAATATTTCATTTCGTTCTGAACTTGTTAAAACATTAAAACCTACAAACAACAGTAGCTTATAACCCTACATATCTAGTTACAGTAGCTATTACTTTGTGTGAAAATGCACTTTCTATTTTGCAGCATAATGATTGTTTGTTTTTATCGCAGTCATTATGCTGCAAACTCTTTATATCCATATCCGCTTTTTCTATAGCTTTTATCTCATCATTGCTAATAATATCAGCATAATTTTCAGACTCTTTCACACCAATATATTTTTTTGTAACTTCAACATTTTTATGTGAAAAAATATCTTCTATACTGTCACTCAACTACTCTCACCTCGCTTTCCTTTTATTACCCGCCATTTCCTCTACCATTCCAAGAAGATAGCCCTTTTTAAAATCTGACATTCTAGGAAGTTCTTCTTTAAGAAGTTCAATAATCTTTTTTTCTTTATCCTTCATCGTTCTCACCTCCTCTCTCTTATCATCTTCACTGCCAGCACAAGCACCGCCACATCTGCAACTACTTCCAATGCTTTAAACACAATCTGTAAAATCTCCATCTCCGCACCTCCTAAAATTTATTTGACAAATCTTCAGAAAAAGCATATCCTTTTACCGAGGGAAAGATTTTTTCTCTTTCCCCCTTTTGTTTAATTGAAAAGACTTTTTACTAATTTGATAATCATATCAAGTAATTCAGTTAAGTCTTTCAGTAGGTCGATAGTAGCTGTAACTGCTATCACCCAGGCAAGAAATGCTTTGCGTTTCTTGCCTTTTTTCTTATGCTTTTTCTTTGGCATTGTTTTTTCTCCTTTCTTGTTGGCTATGTCTACATGATACATCCCCTAAGTCAACTTGTCAATAGTTTTTTGTGTACTTTGCCAACTTTTTTATTGATTTTTACTTTTTTTCGTGCTATGCTTTAGAAAAAGGAGGTGAAAATAACAATGACACAGGGCGAACGTATTAAAGAGTTGCGTAAATATTTAGGTTTAACTATGGATAAATTTGGAGAGTGCTTAGGAGTAACTAAAGCCGCCATATCCAAGATTGAACATAACGATAGAGGTGTTACTGAGCAAATGACAAAATCAATATGTCGTGAGTTTAATGTAAGTGATGAATGGTTACGCACTGGCAATGGAACAATGTTTATTGAAAAATCCAAAGATAAACAAATTTCCGATATGTTAGACGATATATTAAAAAGCGACGAAACCGATTTTAAATACCGTTTAATATCTGCACTATCTAAATTGGATGATGATGATTGGGATAGCTTAGAAAAAATAATACGGTTATTATCAAATAATAATTCCGATGTTTTTTCATATGATGAAATTCCGACAGCCGCAGAAATTGAAGCAAACTATTCACCTATAGCTACCGAGGACTTAAAAGGCAAGAATATCGGATAAGCACCCGACTTATAGTTTTATTTAGGGTGTTATGGTATAAATAGAAAGTGAGGTGTACAGAATGAACGAACGATTAAAATCATTAAGGGTTATGCATTGCTTAAGTCAAACAGATTTTGCAAAAAGACTTTCCATATCTCGCTCTGCAGTATGTAAATTAGAAAGTGGTGAAAATTCTCCATCAAATCAAACTATTAATTTAATCTGTAAAGAATTTGATATTAACGAAGAGTGGTTAAGAACCGGAAATGGAAAGCCTTATGTCGAAAGAACAAAAAAAGAGCAAATTGCTAAAATGTTAGATAATGTTTTAAAAGGCAGTGATACAAACTTTAAATTCCGCTTAATATCGGCATTAGCAGAATTAGATGATACAGATTGGGATAGCTTAGAAAAAATAATACGGTTACTATCAAATAATAATTCCGATATTTTTTCATATGATGAAATACCGACAGCCGCAGAAATTGAAGCAAACTATTCACCTATAGCTGCCGAAAACTTAAAAGGAAAGAATATCGGATAAGCACCCGACTTATAGTTTCATCTATATTGTATTACTATAAGTTGCGTGCTACCTTTAAAATCAAGATTATAATATAATGTATTGTTACATTTACAATAAATAGCATATATGTAAGTGTTTCTGTAATATATATACTTTCTTATCATCTTTTCACGACCTTCCGTTTATAAGCCGGGTGCAGTGAAAAGTATAAATTTTTAGACACCTTTAAACCATGCAATGACATTAGAACGGAGGTACATTATTTTTGGAAATACACTACTCTAAACAAGCAATAAAATTCTTAAAAAAATTAGACAAAACTACAAGACAAAGAATAGTCACAGCCATACGCAAAATTCCATATGGCGATATTAAAAAAATGCAAGGTAATAATGAATTCTTATATCGTTTACGTGTTGGAAATTACCGCATAATATTTAATAAACAGGGGCAAGTATGCTATATAGAAAAAATTGATAATCGTAGTCAAGTATATAAAAAATAGGAGGAAAATATATGGATGCTATAAAAGAAAGAATTGTCGGTGCCGTTTCCATCATGGATGAAGATGCAGCAAAAGAAGTGTGGAATTTTATAATAGATTATATTCCCAAACACACTTGGTCTGATATTGAAGAAGTAGAACCTGATGAGTGGGACAAAGCAATGATAACAGATATTCAAACAAACCCTGATTGCAAAGAATTTGTTTCTGAAGCTGAAGCGTTAAAGGAATTAGGGCTTGATTAAAATGATAATCCTGTCGGATTCCGACAAACATTAATACGCATATTGCAAATCATTTTTGCATATGCTATAATGTCGGTAGACAAAGAGAAATTATTGTTCCATAGTGAACACAAAACAAAACCCCCGATGCGGCTACATTGGGGGTTTTCATTCCTATTTTTTTCATCCTGTCGGATTCCGACAAAAGAAATGATAAAAATTATTTTTACTTTATCACCTTACCATCATCAGGTGTACCGTTAAGCAGCTCGCCTAATGAATCATATAACCTTTGCACACATTCATTATCCATTCTTATATTTGCCACCTGTATTCTCTTTACATCCCCTTTATCTTCATCAGGTTGGCTCTGATACAAATTTATCATAGCACCTTCATGATCTCCGACACCAAAAATACTAAAACCATCCACATAATAACCTAACATAGCATTATCCTCCATTAAAAAATCTTTCTATTTTGCCGACATTATCATATTTTTACTACTAAATTTGTTTAGAGTAAAACCATTTCCTTTAGAATAATTATATGCAGGTACATAATCTTCCTTTTTTACATAATTATTCATTTCAAATTTGTCTATTTGAACAATTTCTATCTTTCTTTTAATCTTTATATCAAGACACATATCTAACTTGGCAGCAATCTCAGCCAATGATTTTATTGTAAAATTACTATTCCCACTTTCCCACCTTGAAACTAATGATTGTGATACCCCTAATTTTTCTGCAAACTCTTTCTGATCAAGACCTAATCTTTTTCTCTCTTTTATAATTGTCCCCGTGACCTGTGATATTGCTCTGGCTTCTATCAAATCAGATGGCTTTAAAGAATCTTCAAACAATTCTAGTAGGTCACTCATTGTTCTCAATTTTGTATTGCCCATACTATCATTCCCCTTTCAGCTCATTATATCTTTTCTTTGCAATTTTAATAAAATGCATACCTAAAAAACAGACCAGCCAAATAGCTGGTCTAAATTATTGTCATTCTTCATCCAGGTACACTTTCAATTCTTCCACCAATTTATATACCATAGTCCCAGGAGCATATTCAGAAGGTTTGTCAATACCATCTTTAAATGATGACATTCTTCTTTTTGCGTTGTTTATTGCATTATTCACTCCATCAAAAGAATTAACTATATCATATATATTATCATAATTCTTTTTGTAAGTGCCATCTCCTAGATGAAACTTTTTAAAAATTTCATCTAGTTTTTTATTCCAGGCGTCCCTATTAAGTGCTACATCACTAAAATTAAAATGTAAATACAACCAATATTCAAATGATTGATTACTCCATCCTATTTTATACCCCTTATCGATACCATCTTTTATCGCCTGATTAAAATCTTCGAAATCATCTTTATCAAAAACAACCCATATATTTTGATATATCACATTTGCCTCTTTGACAATTTTTTCAGTAATTTCAATCAATTTGCCTGTTGCACAACCTTCACCGTGAATATCTATTAAAGGAACTTCGATAACATCTACCATTCCACCAACTTTTTCTTTAATAAGTTTTTGAATTCCACGAAAATACAATGGTTCTGTTCTTTCACCTTCTGTCACAATTAAAAAAGAATTTGCTTTTGGAGTCTTATATTCATGTTTTCTCTGTTTTCGCTCTTCTCTTCGCTTCTTAAATAAATCATGTGATCCCATTTATTCCACCTCTTTCATGTCAAATTCCTTAATAAGTGGAATTCCCCCATATACACCAGCCAAATAATCCTTTTCAAATGATGCGTCTGACCTGACCTTAAAGTCAGATAATGCTGATAACTCAGAATATCCAAACTCATCTTTTTGAACAAACCAAATCTGGTCTCTTCTAAAAAATTTTTTGTCCATCAATGTTGTGTCATGGGTTGTATAAATCAGTTGTGCTTTGGAATTTTCTTCATAAAACAAATCCACAATAAACTTTAATAATAACGGATGTAACTTTACATTTAATTCATCAACAAAAATTGCTCTACCATTTGCAATTGCAGTTCTTACATAAATGAATAACAAAATGCTTTTAATTGTCCCCTCCGATTCAGAACACAGATTTAATGGATATACTTTTTTATCTCTACCTTCATGAAATGTAAAAAATTTAATATCTTTTTCACTATCATCATAAACAATATCTTTAATCCCTGTATCTATAGCAGACAAAAACTTAACTAATTTTTCTTTCTCATCGTCAATTACATCCGGCAAAAGTGTATCAAGAATTCCATAATCTTCACAAAAATCTGTAGGCACTACTAAATTATACATAATTCCAGAATAAACTAAACGATAAACATCCGTCTTTAATTTCAATTTATTAAAAAATGACAGCACTAATGTTTCAACTGGAATCTGTTCTTTATATACATCACATTCCTTTCTCACACTGGCACCGAATTCAACTTTTTCTGTCGTTCTTTCAAAAATAGTAGCAGTCCTATTTGTCTCTAAGCTTTTTTTATATAGCCATTCTGTCACAATACATTCTCCATTATATTCAAATCCATATTTGTATTCATAATCTCCTATGATTTCAATAATCTGGAACTCTGAATTTTCACCATTATCTTCAAAGGAAAACGGGACATAACACTTGCTAATTGCTGTCTCTTCTCCATCGTCAACATTATTTAAAGACTTAGCAATAATCTTCTGAAAAAATCTCATTGCCCAATATAAATTAGATTTACCACTGGCATTAGCTCCATAAATTGCTGCGACTTTAACATACTTTTCTTTTGTGCCTGTATCAATCAAATTACATTCATGTTCTTTATATGCATTAATTGCTGTCATATCCAAAATCGTCTCTTCTCTAAAAGACAAAACATTCTTAAACATAAATTGTACTAACATATCATAGCACCTCCCTTATAATATATAATATACCTATTTACAAATATTATGTCAATTTTTTTGTGATTTTTTCACAATTTCTTTAATTTTAATTTATTTTTATGTGATTTTATATTCAAAAATCTTAGCATTATATGGCAACTCAAGACAAATAGTGCTATAATAAAATGCTAAGAAGGAGGGCACGCATTATGAGTGAAAAGTTAAAAGAAGTCTGTGCATATATCCGTGTCTCTACTGACAAACAGGAAGAACTTTCTCCGGAGAGTCAGATAAGACTCATTAAGGATTATGCCGAACAGCACAATATGCTGCTTACACGAATTTATCAGGAAGACAAGGGTATTTCCGGCAAGAAAGCAGATAAACGCCCGGCTTTTCAGGAAATGATTGCGACCTGCAAAGAAAAGTCACATCCTTACGATGCAATCCTGCTCTGGAAGTTCTCCCGTTTTGCCAGAAACATTGATGAAAGCACTTATTATAAATCAGTTCTCAGAAAAAAATGTAATGTTGATGTTATAAGCATATCCGAGCCTATCACTGAGGGTATGTATGGCCGCCTTATCGAGATGGTTATTGAATGGAGTGACGAATTTTATCTGTATAATCTTTCAGGTGAAGTTATGCGTGGAATGACCCAAAAAGCCTTAAAGGGCGGCTACAATTCAAATGTCCCTATCGGTTACATCAAAGAGCGTGGCAGAGATAAGATACCACAGATTGAACCCAAAGGTGCTGAGATTGTCAGAAAGATTTTTAATATGTACACAGAGCAGAATATCCCGATGGGTGACATAGCCGCAAGGCTGAATCAATCCGGCTATAGAACTGCAAGAGGCTCTCTTTTTGAAACCCGTGTTATCGGATATATACTTGAAAACCCTTTTTATATAGGGAAAATCCGGTGGAACTTTTTTGACAAACAGAGTAATAAAAGAAAAAATCCTGACGATGTGATTATATCTGACGGAAAACACGAAGCTATCATATCTGAAGAACAATTTTCACAGGCGGCAAACCGTAGAGCACACGACAGACTCCGCACGGGATATAACAAGAAACGCCGCCCTGCTCCACTCCTTGCCAACTGGTTGTCCGGCATGATTAAATGCTCAAAATGCGGTGCTTCGCTCGGTTTCGCCCACGGTGGTACTAAAACAGTTCCAAATTTTTGTTGTTGGAAATATTCAAAAGGGCTCTGTTCTACACGAAATGGCATCACATTGAAAAATGCTGAAAAAGAAGTTCTCTCCATCCTCGAAGAACTATCCGGCTCAGGATATTTTTACAATTATAATCTAAATGTAATCAATACCGAAAATACAGAACGGGGATATATATTAAAAGAACTCAAATCACTTGATGCAAAAATGAAGCGTATCAAAGATGCGTATATAAATGAGATAGACACCTTAGAAGAATACAAGGCAAATAAAGAACTTATTTTGAAAAGACGCACAGAGTTAAACAAAAAACTTGAATCCGCCACTATCACCGTTCACCCTGCATCAGTTCACAAAGATGTTGATTTTCAGGGATTGATTGATATTATAAAAGATGAAAATTCAAATGATATGGAAAAGCATAATGCTTTACTGGAAGTCGTAGACCATTTTGTCTGGAATAAGGAAACGCAGGAAATGACCGTGGTTTTGAATGATGATATATCGCTTGTAAATTGCAAATAGATTTTGCATATGATATAATGGCATCAGACACATAATATGTTCCATTTTGAACAAAACAAAACCTCTGAAAGCGGACCAGACTTTCAGGGGTTTTCTATTGCCAATTATTAACATATGTACTTATAATACCGATAACTTAATAATGAACTTAATCAGAGAGCCGAAGGGTGCTACGACAGTTGCCGGACTTACAAAGGAAGGGAGCTGATGCCAATGGTTACATACAGCGATTTATTCACATTTGTAATTATGCTTTGTGCAGTTATTACTCTTGTATATACGATAACACACAAAAAGTAACGCCCCAGCTCTAGCAAAGTAAGGCGTTACTTTAAATATAAACATCTTATTTGCCGGCGGCTAGTCTGCACCTAGCGTTCGGCTCTCTTGTTAAGCTCATTATATACAATATTAAAAATATTTGCAACTATTTTATTCTGTCGGATTCCGACAAGTTTTGTATTGCATTATTGCTCACATATCCAGTGCAACCAGCAAAGATTACAGCCTTTCCGGCAAGATATATTTTGCTCAAACAAAAACCATAACTCCTCACACCCCCCTAAATTCAAGCCTTTTCGTAATATCATCAGTCCTCGACTACGGTGGTCCGGATGGCGAGGCTGGTGCCGCTATGCGTTATCTCTCACAGCGTTACAGTATGACCGACCGCCGTGTCATGGGTGCTCTTACTGACATCGGCACCGAAGAACTCGGTCATCTTGAAATTGTTGCTACCATTATCAGACAGCTTACAAAAAATCTTACACCGGAAGAAATCAAGGCATCCGGCTTTGATAAATACTATATTGACCACACACTTGCCATATGGCCGCAGGCAGCAAGTGGGGAGCCTTTCAGTGCGAGCCAGCTTCAGAGCACCGGTGATACCATAACCGATCTTTATGAAGACATGGCGGCAGAGCAGAAAGCCCGCCTGACTTATGATAACATTCTTCGTATAGTAAAAGACCCTGAAGTTGCAGAACCTATCCGTTTCCTCAGAGAAAGAGAAATTGTTCATTTCCAGAGATTTGGCGAATGTCTCAGACGCACTCAGGAAAACCTTGACTGTCGAAACTTTTATGCTTTTAATCAGCAGATTGATAAAAAGAACTGTGGAAAATAATCAGCATAACCGGTTTTAAGAAATAAATAAACAAGCCGAACGCAGATACTTTATTCTGTATTCGGCTTGTTTTAATGCTTATTTAACTAAAAGTCAGTGATACACTATACAAAATATTCTCTTTACACTATCTGTTAAGATTTTAACCCTCGTAAACAGTAATTCCTGTCACTGCAGGTTTTCCTGCAAATGTTATATAGAGGCATGGCTCTGTCTCAAGTGCTTTTAACAATGTATCATTAAGCACTATTCCTTTTCCATGGAATTCTGAATACTTAAGGTCATATGTATTCTTTCCGCTTCCGCCAACTTTGTCTGATGTTCCAATAGTCACTGTTCCGACAAAGTCTTCTGTATCTGATATATCTAAGAAGTTAAATGCAACAACCGGCTTCTTATACTTAGATAAATCAATCTTTAAGAATGCCTGATAGCCCCAGTCATTAAAGCCAAGCTCTGTTGTATCTCCGTCAATTGATGATTTTGATGATGACTCAGGTACAAATGCTTCAACAGAACCTTTTGTTACCTTTGTTCCACCTTCTTCTGTTGTGTATATATCATCTCCTACGAGGTTTCCACCGCCGTTCTTATACCACTTTCCTGTCCATTCAAAGCCTGCTTTGAGGTTATTTACATTTGTTGTTTCAAGATAATCTGCGATTGAACCGTCTGTTGTTGTTCCGTTTGTATTTATCTTTGAACTTGTATCACCTGTTGAACCTGTGATTGTATTGTAGAGTACGGCAATGTCATTGTATCTCATCTTACAGTTGTCTTTATCCATGTACTGATTTGTCTCCCAAAGTACAGGTAAAATATGATGTTTAGCTGCAATAGTCATTGTATCATTTAACCACTGTGCAACACCCTCCTGCTTTGGATTGCAAACACTGAACTCACCCATGATGATTCCGTATCCTGCATTGTAGAATTTATCCATCTTTGTGAAGTATGTTTCTGTTGCTTCTTTGTCTTTCTGTGTATAGATACCGCTGCCACCATCTCCACAGAAATCCCATGGTGTGTAGTAATGAACTGATATGCTGAGTTTTGTAGTTCCGTTTTCTGCTGTATCTGTTGGCATCTTAAATTTGTCATCACAAGTCTTGTCAATGTTTGTATCATAACCTGCAATAAGAAGATGTCTGTATGCGTTGTTTCCGCCTGTACTGCGGACAATGTCTACAAATTTCTGGTTAATCTTATTTGCCATTTCGTATCTCTCATACTCTGTAAGATTTCCTGAGATACTCTTTGTATCATTGTCATCTTTTGGTACACAATAACCACTTTCATAGATTGCATCGTTTAATCTGTCACCAAGTTCCTCGTTTGCACCTTCAAAAATGAGATGATCTGAATAATCCTTAAATCTGTCACAAATCTGTGTCCAGTATCTCTCATATCTCTTCCATGCCTCTGCACGTTTTGTCTCATCGGCAAACTTATTTCCGTCAGCATCTTCCTTGCACGCACCAAACTGTCCCCACCACTGAGAATCCCAATGATCATTGACAATTACATACATACCACAGTTTAATGCGTAGTTTACAACTTCTTCCACACGACCAAGATATTTTTCATTGATAGTATATGTTCCATCCTCTGAATCCATGTTTGACCATGCTACAGGAATACGGATAGTATTAAATCCATATGAACGGAGTGACTGGATATAAGCTTCTGTTGTAATAGGCTGCCCCCATGCCTGCTCAAATACTGTAGCATCTGTAGCAACAACCTTGTCAGCATAAGTTCCTAAAGTAGCTTCAAAAGTATTTCCGAGGTTTACACCCTCCCCCATCTCATTTTCAATGAGCCACTGTGTAGAAACATCTTTACGAACAGTACCATTATCTTTAACAATCATGTTTGCTGAAGTACCGCCCTTTATCGAAACTGTTCTCTCTTCACCGACATTTGTTGAAGTCTCCGGCAGCTTCACACGGAGTGTAATATCTTTATCTTCGAGATGTCCGTAAAAACCGCCATCTGCAACTGTTATATCTTTTGTAATAGTCTTTGTTGCTGTTTTTCCATCCATTCTCTTATATGCAATCTTAAATGTAACCTTTGCACTTCCGACAGCTTCACCAAATATCTCAGCAGAATATGTAAGACCTGATGTCTTCTCATTCTTAATTTTGATTATTTTTTCATCTGCACTTGAAGCAGTAACCTTTGTCACACTCTTAACATTTTCAGCAGTAATTGCAACAGTTCCAGCTTTTCCGCTCACAAGTCCACTTGTAGCATATTTTGTGGCAAAAATAGGTGTATAAACCTTTTTAATGCTCTTAGCACCGGCTGCCTTAATCTTTTTAGCATTTGCATCAACTGAACTTCCTGAAATGCTAATCTTTTTAGTACAACCTTTAAATGCATTCTTTGCAACAGACGATAATTTACCGTTTACCACAAGTTTTGTAAGTTTCTTGCAATTTGCAAATGCTGAAGATGCAATCTTTGTCACACCTTTTCCAAGTGTAACAGATGTTGCTTTTGCTGCTTTGAAAACATTTGCATTAACAGCAGATACCGTATATGTCGCGCCTGATGCCTTAACTGTATTTGGAACTGATAGTGTCTTTGCTTTCTTTCCCTTTGTAGAAAGCTTTGTAATTGCAACTTTGCCATTTGTATCTTCTGTAGCGGCAGTTGTTACCTTATATGTATAATTTCCGCTTGTAAATGTAGCTCCAGCCTTTTTTCCATATGTCTTTGTAAACTTAGGAACACCTGTTATCTTAAATGAAATCTCAATATCGGATTTAGGCATTGTTGTAAGTTTGCCCTGCTTGAAAGGAATATTGCTTGAAAGATTCCATCCGTCATAACCTGTATAGCTGAATACGTTATAACCGTTTGCCTCATATGATTTTGTATGTGGAAGTTCTACTCCTGCTGCTCCCTCTACCTCATTACCATCAATTTTTAATGTTGCATCTGTGACTTTTATGCTGTCTGCTGATTTAAGAGGAATATCTGTCGAAATTCCCATCATGTTAAACGCATCTGCTCCTGTAAGGTCAACACCTGAAATCTTAACAGTGTACTCTCCGTCACCTTCTTTTAAAAGAACATCCGTAATCTCTGCTTTCTCTGTCACATCCTGACCACCGGCCTGCACATAAGAATATTCTTTTCCTGTTTTAAGCGGATCTCTGTAATCCCATGTCTTTGTCTGATAATAAAGATAAGCATGATAGCCGTCTTCTTTCCAGACAGAACTTACTGCCGCACTTGCCGTCTTTGCATCATTTGCTGCACCAATGCCCGTAAATGATGTAACAACCATAGCCATTGACAATACCGCAGCTAATAATTTTTTAGTTGTTTTTCTCATATAATTCTCCTCTCACATAATTTTAATTCATTTTATACCTTTTATAAGTAACAGTTTTGTCATAAATATAGCAATAGAATTGGCAAACTCAAATATTGCAATATATTTTTATAGCTGAACTGTTATTATTATGTTCATATTTTATTATATTTTTGTTAATATTTATATCCTGACTTTTAGATATATTATACATGTTTTTTAATATATACGGCATTTATAAACACCTGTTGCATACTCAATCGGACATCTTCAATCTACTCTTTATCTGTTCATAACACAAAGAGAGCACACCTATTGGTGTGCCCTCCCTGAAAGCTCTTTCGATTTGTTTTCCTTAATTGTGGGAATTCAAACTTATTAAATATTATTTAACTACTACGCTGACTTTTGCGGACTTCTTACCATATTTAAGTGTAGCAGTTGTCTTACCTTTCTTAAGTCCCTTAACCTGGAATGTTACCTGTCCTTTTGCAGTCTTTTTAACTGTGACTTTTGCAACTTTCTTGTTCTTTACAGAGACTTTAATCTTCTTAGCCTTAACTTTCTTAGTTATCTTTGCAAGTGCAACTGTGTAGTTTGCTGTCTTTTTCTTCTTAACATTTGCTGTCTTAGCAACAGTTACTTTAATAGTAGACTTCTTAGAACCAGCCTTAAGTGTGATTGTAGCTGTCTTGCCCATAACTGCTGTCTTCTTAGCTGTGATTGTAACATTCTTCTTAGATTTGTTTACCTTAACTGTTACAGCCTTGTTGTTGCTTGTAGCCTTAACTGTTGATGTACCCTTAACTGTGTACTTAACTGTTGCAGACTTAGCTGGAGCAACCGAAACCTTAGACTTAGCAGCCTTGATAGATAATGTTGAAGAAGCTTTCTTTGTTGTTACATTGAAGTTTACTACAATTTTATCATTAGCTTTAACAGGAGCTTTGTTTAACTTATCAATAGTTGTAACTTTTTCATCCTGCCAGTTAACACCAGTCTTGTCAAAGAGACCATTCCATGGATTTACGATGTTGAATCTGTAGTTCTCTGAAACTGTCTGATCTGCAAATCCCCAGCATCCTTTGTTATCTATAGCGTATGTCTTGTCACCAATCTTTACATTCTTAACTGTGAGTGCAAAGTTGTCTGAAAGACTTCCATAATAAAGGTCTGTGTCAAGCATCATTAAGTAGATTCCTTTTGAATCACTTGTTGCTGTGTATTCGATAGAGTAATCACCATCTTTTGTTACATTAACACTCTTGTCACCCCAAGACTGCTCGCCCCAAGTATCATCACCAACATAGTCGAATGAAACATTGAAGTTACCCATCTGACCTTTAGCAACCGGTGCCGGTGTCTCTGTTGGTGCAGGTGTATTCTTAAGCTGATTCTCAAGAGCTGCTTTTGATGCTGCAAGTGACTTATTGTCTTTTTCAAGGGCTGCTTTTGATGCTACGAGTGCTGAGTTTGACGCTGCAAGTGCTTTGTTCTCTGTCTCAAGAGCTGCCTTTGATGCTGCAAGTGACTTGTTGTCTTTTTCAAGGGCTGCTTTTGATGCTACAAGTGAAGCATTGTCTTTCTCAAGGGCTGCCTTTGATGCTGCAAGTGACCCGTTCTCTTTCTCAAGGGCTGCCTTTGATGCTGCAAGTGCTTCATTCTCTTTCTTAAGAGCATCTAAATCTATAACACCATTCACTTTATATGTAAATGTAATCTCATCGCCTTTTTCTGCAGTAAATTTTTCAAAATCACCTACACTAGTTGTTGCGATATTTTTTGAATCAGCATATTCACCATACACTGCTTTTTTACTTAACACATCCTTGTCTCCAACTTTAACTGAAACAATCTTTAAATCGAAATCTTCAGTAACATTTTCAACAGTAGTTGTTGTCTCTCCAAAATTAGCTCCAGCAAGAGCACCTGCTGTAGCTGCATCTGCAAAAGTTGTTGTAACTTCAACTTTTCCGTCTGCTTTAACAGTAGCCTCTTTTTTGTTTAAAGTTTCACCTTTAAGTGTTAATTCAACACCGTCTTTGTCGGCTGCATCTGCCTTTAATGTTCCAACATTTGCACCTGTCAATACTAATGCTGTTGAAAGTGCTAAGGAAAGAGCTTTTTTTGTTCCCTTTGTTAATCTCATTAACATATCCTCCTTCTCCCTATCATATATAGGGTTGCATAATTTTTGAAACGATAAAGTTGTAGTCCGCACTCAACCCTATAAGCCATTTCGTTACATCTAACATAGTAACAGAATAATATTTTCAAATAAACAGTAAAAATGCACAATTATTCCAGCTTTTTTTGTGCATTTTGTATATTCATCAAATGATTACACCTTGATTATGTGTTTTTTTTCAGTGATTTTTCCCATATTATCAACATTATAGTTAAGGCTAATTTTTGACAATATTTGGAATAAAATTTTTGAAAAATCGTAATAGTTCCGCCCTAAATTTACTATAACCAAAGAAAAACAGAGACGGTTTTTTACTTCCGCCTCTGCTTTTTATTTCAAAAATTATGCTTTGGAAAATTTTATTATGTTATGGTAATTATTTTACTTTAACTGTTACCTTAACTGATTTCTTACCAATCTTGATTGTAAGTTTTGAAGTACCTTTCTTAGCACCCTTAACTGTTACTGTTACTTTGCCCTTAGAAACTTTCTTGCCTGTAATCTTAGCAATCTTTGACTTAGAAGATTTAGCTGTTAATTTATCTGTTGTTGCTTTCTTCTTATTCTGAGCTGTAACCTTAACTGTTATTTTTGCTTTCTTGCCCTTCTTAATCTTTACTGTTTTCTTAGCTGCTTTTGCACTCTTAACAGGGTTTGCAACCTTAACTGTGATAGTTGCTTTCTTTCCTGCACTTGTAAGTGTAATCTTAGCTGAAGAACCCTTTGCTGCTTTCTTAGGTACTGAAATCTTAATTTTCTTGCTGCTTGTTACTTTTACTGTTGCAAGTTTCTTATTAGAAGTCTTAGCTGATGCCTTAACTGCTTTTCCTGCCTTATTAAGTGCTTTATAAGAAACTGTTGTTGACTTTCCTGCTGCTACTGTTACTGTTTTCTTAGAAACTGTTACTTTAGCTTTTGATTTTGCACTAGTGCTGCTCTTCATTCCTGATACAGTAAATGATACCTTGATTGTATCTCCCTTCTTTACAGGTACTGTTCCAAGTCCATCAATAGATGTTACGGCAGGGTCAACATATGTTACACCATCTGAACCAATAGGTCCGTTATATGGATTTACAATGTTGTATCTGTAAGCGTTTGTTTTTTCCTGGTCTGCGAAGCACCATCCGCCTTTCGCATTTACTTTGTAATCTGTCTTTCCAACAGAAACAGTTGTAGGAACAAGCTTAAAGTCTTTGTTTAATGAACCTTTGTAAAGGTCTGTTGAAAGAATCATCATAAAGATGTCAGTTGTATCAGACTGAGCAGTGTAGCTGATTTCATATTTTCCATCACCAGTTACATCAACTGACTTGTCTCCCCATGACTGCTCGCCCCATTTGTCATCTGCTACATAGTTAAATGCAACATTAAATTTATCCATATTTCCCTTAGGAGCTTCTGTTGGAGCTGGTGTTGCATCGCTTGTTGGTGCTGGTGTATTTGATGTTACAGGTGCCGGTGTATTTGTTGCTCCGCTTGTTGGTGCTGTTGTTGCTCCATTTGTTGGGGCTGTTGTTGCTCCATTTGTTGGGGCTGTTGTTGCTCCGTTTGTTGGTACTGTTGTTGCTCCATTTGTTGGGGCTGTTGAAGGCTCTGTTGATACTGCAGGTGCTGATGAAACCTCTGCTGTTGGTGTCGGTGTTGCTAAAGCTTCTTTAACAACGAGAGCACAATCTTTTCCACCTGATAATTTATATGTAGTTCCATCAATATCTGTTTTTGTTCCCATATAAATCTTAGGTGTATCTGCATTCATATCCGCATCATCACTTGCTGATATATAGAACTCATCTGTCTCATCATCAAACCAAGCCTTTACACCTTTGATAGCAGTATATGTTTTGTCATATGCCCATCCGTCAAATTCAATAGTTCTTGTTGAATTTGGTTTTGTTACAGGTGCAGAAATCTTAATTGTCTCTCCACGATGAATAGTAATCTCATCTTTGACATTGGACATATCAATAGTCGGTTTTGCTGAACTGTCATAATACTCTACTGTAACTGTATAATTAACATCTGACCAAGTATCACCAGACTCATCTTTAATATTTAAAAGGAATTTGCTTCCGCTGTCTTTTATTGCATCTGCGATAACCTTTGATGAGTCACCATCTCCTACATAACTCCAAGAACCGCAAGTATCACTTTCTGTTCCGTCAAACTTAGTAACAACACTTCCACCATACCAGTACTGATTGCAATCATCTGTACCTGCTAATGTGATAGTTGGTGTTGTATAACCTGTTGTCTTAGAAACAACTTCAGAAAAATCAATCCCAAGTCCATGTACTGTTTTTGCATTTTCCTTATCTGTTACATAAAACTTACCATCATCGGCTGTACCATTGTTAAATACTTTCTGGCTATCTGTAACATCTTTTCCATCAAGAGTTACTTTTGTTAATTTGTTCTTTTCTACTGTTGCGACATATGAATGTGTCGCATCATCCGCTTCCGCTGCCTTACTTTTTGTACTTCCAATATTTGCACTGGTAATAATAAGTGCTGTTGAAAGAGCTAAAGAAAGGGCTTTTCTCATTCCTTTTTTTAATCTCATTAAGAAATCCTCCTTCTCCCATCTCTATGGGCAATAAATTGTTAATTTACTTTTGCTTAAAGCAGAAATCATTGGTCTTTATTGCACCCCTCAAACTGCCTTTAACATTTGAACAAAATATTAACACAGTGTTAATATTTTTTATACCTGCAAATTTAGCAATTTTATACATTGATATTTTTTAATTTTATAATTTTTATGTTAAAGTTGTATTATTTTTACAATTTTGGTAACAGTTCAGCCACAAAAATGTAATTGGCAATACAATGAGCTTGTTCATTGTATTGTTAAGTACATTTTTATGTTAGAATAGCCTTTCATTTCTGAAATGAGGGCAAAGCCCTCACGAGCACGCTCAGATGGAACAAATTTATTTGTTCCATCCTCACTTTGCTTTCGCG
>ENA-OUQW01000468-OUQW01000468.1-human-gut-metagenome-genome-assembly--contig:-NODE-468-length-52066-cov-6.814482_pt1 | contig 52066 bp, 52 predicted proteins | sample MGYA00248464_ERZ548849 | MGnify/ENA primary metagenome ERZ548849 (study PRJEB26491, sample SAMN04978193) | human gut metagenome | host: Homo sapiens | study: EMG produced TPA metagenomics assembly of... | reverse complement strand
GCTGGTTATATTATGCGCATAAATAATGTTAATGAAAAAACTTCATTGCAGTCAATTGTTATTTTGACATTTATTTGTTTGATTGTGACTGCAATATTTGTTGCACTTTACACTTTTTCAGGTACAGGTGCTTATTCAATTCAGGGATTTTTTGAATGGGCGGTTACTTCATTCAAAGCTGTATGCGTAGGCAATATCGAAGATAAAGTTCTTATGTGGACATTATTTATAATACTGCCTCTGGGATTATACATTTCTTTGTTTTGGGCAATCATCTCAAGAAATATAGCTTTAAGAGAATTTTCTTCCAAGCTGAATGTAAAATTCGTTGATTTTCTTCAGGACAGAATTAACTTTAACTTTAATATGCCGCAATACAATTTTGCCTGCGGATATAGTGAAGTTAATAAGCTTGAAATGGTTTTAAAAACAATGATTGTACACAGTAAATACGGTACAAATATTGTTTTAAAACAGATAAATTTAAACTTTACCGTATTAAACAACAAAAATTTCTCTATCAGTAATACACCGCTTTTACCAATGGGATTAATATACAAAATTCTTGAATACTCAAGGTACATGAATAATTTTTCATATAAATTTGAGGGTGCAGGTGTTTCTGAAGAAATACGCGAAAAAATCGAAAATTATCTGCAAAAAGGCGGCAAAACTATTGTTGCTTCTCAAAATGAAAACAAGTTGAAATTGGGTTCTATATTATTTTTTATAACAGGACTTATAATGCTTCTTGCTACAAAAGATTTTGCAATTATACTTTTGAAAGACGGCTATGGTTCTACAATGATAATTATTCCAGGCATTCTTTTATTGATTTCGTTCATCTTAGATATTATTTTGATTATTAATTCAATTAATAATAATAAATTCAGAGGTTACAATGGATAAACAAGAATTAGATGATTTATTAGATAGAATTGAAGATACAGTGCCTGATATAAATGTATATTCAAGTAATGAAGATAAACAAAAGGTTTTAGATGATATAAATACTGTTTTAAGAGCAGAACCTTTGAATGCTGATGTATTAATGTGGAAAGGGTTTTATTATGAAGCTCTGGAAGAATATGATACTGCAATCGAAGTATATGAAACTGTTTTAAGTATACAACCCGATAACAATTTGGCGCAAGAATCCATAAAAAATTGCAACGATTATAAAAAATGGAAACTTGAAGACAATATAAAGCGTGAAAATATTGCAAATTACACAGGCTCATATAAAAGTAGTTCTTATGATAAAAACGATACGATAAATTTTAAATGGCTTAATGTTTATCATATTGTTGCTTTAAAAATTATAGTTCTTGCAATATTTATCTATGCATTTTTTCAGCCTATAATTTTCGGATTTACAGATATGCAGCTTCCCAGATCTTACAAATTAAGAATGGGAGAATACAATCTGCAAGAACTGACTATAAATCCTCTAAGCGATTATAACGGTAAAAGTAAAAAAGATGTATTAGATATAAGAAAAAAATACGTTCAAAGTTCACTGTTTAATACTCCCGGTTATAAACCTGATGAAAATACATTCGGACAAATTCAAGACGGGAAAGCTTGGTGGGGAGTAAACCAGATAGTCTGTTCTTCATATAACAACCCGAAATTTGACAGAACATCAGGATTTTCCGCTGTAAGCAAACATATGAACAATCCTAACATTCTTGTGGGAACTGTTTTTCCATTCAATTTTTATAAAGAATACGACAGCATAGGCTATTGCACAGCACAATATTCAAAAACCATTCCTAAAAAAATGGAATACTTAAAAGAGAAAAATTTAATTATTGCGACCTATGATATGGATAGGCGGATTTTAAAATCTTATTTGAACTGGAACGGAAGAAGACGTCATTATTTTCTAAATCTTACAGGTTTGAATGCAAAAGATTTAGGATATAAATACGGTTATGCTATTGATTTAAAAAATATTGAAATGACCGAACAAACAAATATTTCAAATAATATTCACCAATTCCGTGACTTTGTACACGTAGGCGCAAGCTGTCAGGTTCCGGGCGGATGCAACAACATTTCTCCGCACCAGACAGAACTTGATTATAGAATAACAGGTTTTCCTGCAGAAATGACAATAAAACTGTGGAAACAAAAACCAATTAATCAATACATGAAAGCTGATGTTTATTACAGAATAATATTTGAAAAATTATAAACAAAAAACAACCTACCTTAAAAAAAAGATAGGTTGTTTTAGTTTTTGTGCGCAATCCGCATCTTGGTTGCTCGCATTTAACGGGTCTTATGCCATGCTCGTTTCGCTTTCGCGAACCGACACCGGCAACCGCCCTCAGCTCGCAAATCCGCTAGTCAAAAACGTAATCAATGATAGCAGCTTCTCTAGCACGTTTGATTGCTGTTGCAATCATTCTTTGGTGTTTAGAGCAGTTACCTGTAATTCTGCGAGGAATAATTTTTCCTGCTTCTGTCAAGTATCTTTTCAATTTTGCTGCATCTTTGTAATCAATTGCTTCTACTTTGTCTGCACAAAGACTGCAATTTTTACGTTTTTTCTTGTCATCGTTGTTTTGTCTTGCCATTTCTTTTTTTTTAACCTTTCTAGCCAATTATCTTGTTACTTATAAAACTTTGGACAGTCGCTGCGCTTTTTTGTACTCGTCATTTTTTTTATAATCAAGTCCAACGCTTGCTCCCGTTTTAGCCTTTCTAGCCTTGTTATCATGTAACATTTATTTATTATCCTGCGCCTCGCATTAAACGCCACCGTTCGCGTTACCTCTCAAATTGCTGAGCAATTTTCGTGGCTCTGCCCGGCTTGTTAGAACGGAATTTCGTCTTCGTTAATCAATTCATTTGAAATGTCATCAGATTCGAATTTAACGATTTCTTCTGTTCCGAATTTTGAATCAGCAGGAGCCATTGCACCTTCACCGAGTTTTTCGATTGAATTGGCATCGATTTCAAAGATTCTTTTTTCAGAGCCGTCATCCATTTTAACTGCTGCTGTTTGAAGTCTGCCTTCAACCAACACTCTTTCACCTTTTGAAATTGAAGATACAATCTCATCCAGTGCATTTCTTCTTGAAATAACTCTGATAAGTGTTTCTTCTCTTTCGCCGATATTAAGAACAAAAGCAGATACCGCAATATTGTTTTGTGTAAAACGTTTTTCCGGTGCTCTGTACACTGTTCCTGTTACTACTGATTTTGCAAGTGACATCTTTTCTTCTTTCTTTTTATTTAAGTAAATTAAACGTTAGCTGTTTTTGAAGCTTCAAGAAACATTGTTCTTAAAACATCGTCATTCAATTTCAATTGACGTCTGAATTCAGCCACTTTTTCTTCAGGCAAGCTGATTAATGAAACTACGAAAAATCCATCTCTGAAGTTTTCAATTTCATAAGCTAATTTTTTTCTTCCTGATTTGTCTGTTGACTCAACTTTTCCGCCGAAATCAGCAACTGATTTACTTAATGCCTCAACAGCTTTATCTACTTCTTCTGCATCTAAGTTTGGTTTAAATACAGTTAATAATTCATAAGTTTTCATTTACTATTCTCCTTCGTTTTTAGTGTATGAAATAATGTTATCATGAAAATACACGTAATTACAATATATACTCAGCAAAAAAGCTGTAATTTGCAGAACCTATAAGAAAAATATCCTGATTGCTATCATCCTTAGAACCTTGCCATTCAACGAATACAGGTCCTCCAAGAAGATTTACCTTAACTTTTTGTTCTGTTAAGTTATTTAAAACACACGCCACAACACTTGCGCATGCACCTGTTCCGCAAGCAAGAGTAATTCCGCATCCGCGTTCATATACTCGCATATCAATTTCCATTCTTGATTTTATTTTAACGAATTCGGTATTTGTTTTTTCGGGAAAATATTCGTGTTTTTCTATAACAGGACCATATTTTTCTGCCAGCATCATAGGATCTTCCTCTGTTATAATTACACAATGGGGGTTGCCCATTGAAACCGGAGTAATATCAAATTCTCTATCAAGAGCCGAAAGCTTTCTCTCACCCCAGAAAGGAATTTTTTTATCTTCAAGAATAGGTTTTCCCATATTAACTTTAACAAGATTATTATCTAAAAGTTCGGGTTTTATAACCCCTGCAAGAGTTTGCACGCTGAAAGCTTTTTTATCAACAAGTTTGTTATCATAAGCGTATTTTGCAAAGCATCTCATACCGTTACCGCACATTTGAGCGGTTGAACCGTCAGAGTTATAGAAATACCAGCCTAAATCAGTGCCATTAACATTAGTGTTCGGCACAATCATACCGTCAGCACCTACGCCAAAATTTCTATTACAGACTTTTTTTGCCAAATCTTCCATTTTCATGCCTGTCTTTTCATACTCGGCATAATCTATAATTACAAAATCATTTCCGCATCCCTGCATCTTAGTGAGTTTTATGGTTTTCATAGTTATCCTCTTTTTTTAACAATTATATAATAAAAAAATACATTTTAAAAATGTAAAATTTTTGACTTAATTAACATAAAAGATGTAACATATTTAAAAAATATTTTGAAATAAAAGGATTACAATAATGTATAAATTAATCAATTCGCTGGAATGCAAATTGTCAAAATTTGCACCTTATCAAGTAATTATATTCGGTTTTGTAACTTATATTTTAACAGGATTATTATTTATTTCTCTACCTTGTGCTCAAAAAATGCACGTTAGTTTTGTTGATAACTTATTTAACATTGTATCTGCTTTATCCACAACAGGATTATCCACAGGCAATATCAGCCAACTGTATACACCTTTTGGAAAACTTGTTTTATTAACTTTAATCCAATTAGGTGCAATAGGATATATGACTATAACTTCATTTTTTATATTATCTTCCGGCAACAATTTATCCAGTTACAGAACAAAAATTCTCAGCGCAGAATTCACACTTCCGGAAAACTTCAATATAAAAGAATTTATAAGAAATATTATAATCTACACATTTGTTATAGAGCTAATAGGAACCATATTTTTAAGTATTGAATTTCATAAGCTTGGAATAACTAACCCTGTATGGGCAGGAGTTTTTCATGCTATTTCCGCTTTTTCAACTGCCGGTTTCAGTATTTTTTCAACAGGACTTGAAGCATTTAAAAATGACATATCTATAAATATAATCATTGCATTTTTATGTTATTCGGGAGCAATAGGGTTTATTATTCCTATGGACATTTACAGAAAAATCATTGATAAAAACCATAAAATAACTTTTACAACAAAAGTAATTTTATTTATTACAGCTTTAGTCGGGATTTTAGGAACTGTTTTGTATTTATTCAACAGCGATTCTAATGTTCTTACCGCATTTTTTCAAGTAATGTCAGCATCTACAACAGCAGGTTTCAACACAGTAAATATCGGAAAACTTTCCACCACATCGCTTGCGGTATTAATTGCGGCAATGGTTATCGGCGCATCACCGAGCGGTACAGGCGGAGGTATAAAATCTACAAGCATCAGTGTGTTATTAGGAATTGTAGGAAGTGTCATGAGAGGACAATTTAAACAAATTACATTTTTAAATAAAGCTATACCTTTAAACAGAGTATTTACTGCAGTTGCATCAACAACAACATATATGTTTACATTGATAATCATAGTCTATTTACTAACTCTAACAGAACATTTTTCATTTATGGAACTATGTTTTGAAGCAGCATCAGCGCTCGGTACGGTTGGTTTATCAATGGGAATTACAGCTGATTTAACTAATCTTGGTAAAATTATATTATCATTAGCAATGTTTTTAGGACGTGTAGGACCGCTTTCAATCGGGATTGCATTTTTCAAATCAAATTCAAACATTGTTGCCTGTAAAAGTGATTTAGCAACATAAAAATTACCTAACAAATTTTATCTGACAGAAGCCGTTTCAGTTTTTCACAATCAAAATCAAGATTTGATGAAATATGCAAAAGAGAATATGCCGTAGGATCAAACAGCGGACGTCTAAGACCAAAAAGCAGAGTTAATCCTGTTGATATAAAGCCTAAAATTTTTCCTATCCACAAAGGAAGACACAAGGTTTTAAATTTTCTTTGCGGGAAATGTTTTGCTGCTATTTTTTTATAATAATCATCAATTGTAATGATATTTTCGTCAATTACATTTATTGCTTCTCCGTCAAATTTATGCGTTAAGGCACACTGTAAAGCAGCCTCGCAGACAGTATTTACATTTACGACAGGCCACCTGTTTTTGCCTTTCCATTTCCCAAAATGGACAATAAACGGTGAGAATTTCAAGAAATCAACCACCCGAAGTTCAAGAGTTTTATCATTTTCTCCATAAACCGCAGCAGGACGCAATATAACATACTTTGATTTATTCAAATTTTCGTTCAACCATTTTTCGGACTTTATCTTATATTTCGGATACGGATTTTTTGCAGCTTCGTCAAAAGAAAGTTCATCCTCGTTTTGACCTGAAAAATCTTTTATTCCGTAGACATCTGTTGTAGAAAAATAAATTATTTTTTCTTTCGGAATATTTACAAGATATTTTATGGGTTCAAAGTTGACCTCGCGCGCCTCCCTGTCAGAAACAGTATCAACTGCTATACCAGCAATATGTACAAGTATATCGGGCTGAAAATTACTCAGGGCAGAACAAACAGACCTTTTGCTTCTTATATCTGCAATAATAATTTTTACCTGTTTCATTTGAATAAGCTCTTGCGGAACTTTTCTGTGAACCATTGCATGAACTTCAAAACCCGCCCGCACAAAAACTTTTACTGCATTTAAACCTATAAAGCCGCCTGCACCTGTTATTAAGACAGATTTATTTAATGACATCGTACTTTCTACCTATATTTTTCAAAATTTCTACTGCGCTGTCAATTTGTTTGAAAGACAATTCTTTCATTGCACATAATCGTAATCTGCATTCTTTACGTCTTACTGCAGGGTATGTGACAATATTTGTATAAAGTCCGTTTGCTCTAAGTTCAGAATGGATTTTAAATAATTTTTCTTCGTCATATATCATAACAGGTATAATTGCAGATTGGGTATGAGCGACATCAAAACCTGCATCAATAAGTTTCGTCTTCAAATAGTTAATTTTTTCCCATAATACATCTCTGCCTGCTTCATCATTTTGAAAAAGTTTAAAAACTTCGTTTAATCCGCCTGCAACAGAGGCAGGAAGTCCTGTTGAAAAGAAATATGTTCTGGCATAAAGTCTTAAATATTGCACAATTTCAGATGAAGCTGCACAGTAACCTCCTAGTCCTCCCGGTGATTTGCTGAGCATACCTACATTCAAATCGATTTTATCCATAACATTATAATATTCAGCAGAACCTTTTCCGTTAGGACCTACAATTCCTACTCCGTGAGCATCATCAACCATTATCCTGCATTTATATTCTTGGGCAAGCTGAGTTATAACATCAAGTTTTGCAATATCGCCGTCCATTGAAAATACACCGTCAGTGATTATTAAACGTCCTGATTGTTCTTCGGGAATTTTTTTCAAAATTCTTTCCAAACCTCTCATATCAGAATGCGGGAAAACCTTTATATCTGCTCCGGATAATCTGCAGCCGTCAAATATTGAAGCGTGGTTAGCGCTGTCATTTATAATTACATCACCTTCATTGCAAATGGCAGAAATTACTCCGATATTTGTACCGTAACCGCTAGAGAAAACAATTGCATCATCTGTACCGTAAAAATCTGCAATTCTGCTTTCAAGTTCTTTATGTATTTCTGTAATGCCCACATAGTTGGAAACAGCACCCATGCCGTAACCAAACTTATTTAATGCTTTTCTTGCAGCATCTTCAACTCTCGGGTGTGTTGATAAATTTAAATATGAATTTGAGCCAAGCATTATTACAGAATGAATGTTGCCTGATTTTTCTTTAATCGGATACTCACCTTTAACTTTGTCCATAGCAAGCATACCCAAACCTTCATTTCCTGTTAAAACACCGCTTTTTAATATTTCGTTTACTTTTTTTGCCTTAGAAAATAAATCCTCTCCGGGTTCTGTTTTCAAAAAGTTCTCAAACTTATTATTTTCCATAATTTTTTGCGCTTCTACCACATTCATTCTCCCTAATAAAATAACTTCTTCATTATTTTGTGTTTGTTTATTACTTAAATCAATTACATTAGTTTTAACCAACCTGCTAATATTTTTTTTATTAAGATTTAAATATATACTTTAAGGTACTTTTCAATTTTTGCTCAAAGGTATATAATAATTATGTTTATTAAGAAGCAATTTACGTGTTGGTTAAAAAGATTTAATTAAATATCCGAAAAATTTTTATATGATATAATATGCTGACAAGAATTATCGGAGCATATAACTATGGCTAACATATTATTTTTAATTACAGCAATTATATTTGAAGTTGCGGGTACAACTATGATGAAGTTTTCAAACGGGTTTACCGTATTACTTCCAACAATCGGATTATTTGTGTTCTATGCAATAAGTTTCAGTTGTCTTACGATGTCGCTCAGGACTATTGACGTTAGCATGGCTTATGCAATTTGGAGCGGTTTTGGAACAGCACTGATTGCAACGATAGGTGTTATTTTTTTCCATGAACAGATAAATCCTGTAAAAATTATTTCACTTGCTTTTATTATATTAGGAGTAGTGGGGCTTAACCTAAGCGGAGTTAAGCACTAAGAAGATAATCTTTTTTACAGACTTTTGCTAATGCTTTATCAAAAAATCTTTCAGCTAAACTGTCTTTCAGTATAACTTCTTTAGCATTTTTTATGCTGTACCATTCAGCATAATCAACTTCCTGTGATAAAGTAAATTTTTCATTCTTTGCACGCACTATAAAGTTGCAGATAAGTGTATTTGATTTTTCAAAATATTCTGATGCATTAAATTTATAATCAAGAATATCAAGATTTATTTCTTCACTGATTTCCCTCACAAGAGCCTGTTCAAGGCTTTCTGTTTTATTAACATAACCTGCAACCAGAATATTTCTCTTTTTTCCGTATTGTTGTATTAAAAGGCTTTTAGAATAATCAGCATTAAAAATAACCATACTTACGGCAGTATTATAAACAGGAAATCTAAATTCATTACAAATCGGGCAGTAAGGAATCATACCCTCACTTAAACCAAAGTTAATACATTCTTTTTCTGTTAGCTTTGCACCGCATTCAATACAATATTTCATAGCAATATATTAGCACAAATCTTATTTATAAATTTAAAAAAGGCTTAATTGCTCTGAATTGTCTTTTTCTTCATAAACTTTTTCAAATTTGCTCAATTTTAAAAGGTCATCTTTAATTTTTTCCAGAAAAGGAGATATTTGGAGATTTTTGTATGTCCCGAGCCATTTACGTTTCAATGCGTGAGATAAAAATAAACGTTCTTTTGCTCTTGTCATACCAACATATAAAAGCCGTCTTTCTTCTTCAATTTCTTGAGGCTCTTTTGCACGGTATAAAGGCAGAATATCATTTTCTAAGCCGACTATAAATACACATTTGAATTCAAGCCCTTTTGCAGAGTGTAATGTCATCAGAGTTATTCTGTCCGACCTCTTATCCAAAGTGTCTGCTTCTGTCAGGAATGAAACTTCATGAATAAATTCGTTTTTGTTATTATGAATTTTTGCAAGATTTTGAAGATAATTAAGTATGTATTCATCCGTTTCTTCCGCTAACTTATCATAAGACGCTTCAAACTGCTCGCTTACAGACTTATCATCTTTCAGATTATTTAGAAAACTTCTTATTGCTTTTTTCTCGCAGAGCAAATCGTTTGAAAGATTTACAAAAGGCATACCTGTTCTTTTGACAGCTTCTATAATCAAAGGAAGCTGAGAAGATGTACGGTAAAGAATTGCAAAATCAGAGAATGAATAATTGCTTTCCTGACCTTCTGACCTTTGAGAATCTAAAGAGAAAAAGCTGTGTCCTCCGATAAGATTTTCAATAGTACTTGCTACAAACTCCGCTTCAGCCTTGTCAGAAGGAGCAGTATGAATTGTAATTTTTTCATGCGGCTTATCGTACATTGAAATTATATTGAAAGAATTAATCATTTGATTAGAAGCATCAACAATACAATTTGTTGAACGGTAGTTATTTTTCAGATTTATAATCTGCGTTGACGGATAATCTTCCGTGAAATTGTTAAAGAACTTTGCATCACCGCCTCTGAACCCGTATATTGCCTGATTAGGATCGCCTATGACAAATATGTTTCCGTTCTCGGAAACCAAAAGCCTGATAAGTTTATATTGATTTTCGTCAATATCCTGATACTCGTCAACAAAATTATATTGGAAACGATTTCTGTATAAATTCAAAATATCTTCATTTTCAGTTAAAAGCTTTAAGCTGAGCTGTATTAAATCATCAAATCCCAAAGCATTTTCAAGGATTTTTTCATCATTATGCAAAGCCTTTTCCTGTTCACTCATAACAGTAAAATCCTGACTTAATCCCGCTCTTTCATAATTTTCTTTTAAAATCGAAAAACAAAGCGAATGGAACGTATGTATGTTCAATAATTTTGCTTTTTCCTCTGAAATTTTTGCAAGTCTTTCTCTCATCTCCTGTGCAGCTTTGCGGGTAAAAGTTATTGCAAGACAATTTTGAGGAGCAATGTTTTTATCGGAGATTAAATGAGCAATACGCTGCGTAAGAACTGTGGTTTTACCGGAACCGGGACCTGCTATGATTAAAAGCTGATTATGAGCGCTTTCAACAGCTTGCTGTTGAAATTTATCAAGTCCGTAGTTTGAAGATTTTTCCGCGCATACATTTTTTACAATATTTTTATTTGAATTTGCTGAAGTCGAAAACATCGGAGTTTCAGGTAATTTGTTAACTTCTTGCTGCGGTATTTCAATATCAAGTTTTAGGTTTACGAAGTTTTTTTTTACAAGTTCATCATCTTCAAAAAGTTTAATTACGCCGTATTCTCCGTCATAACCTGCATGTTTTATGACTTTTCCTTGTCTTAGTCTGGAAATACCTTCACCAAGCAAAGTAGAGGCTTTTGATATTTCATCAGTAGGAATATCCTGCAAAATTGCAAGCTCTGAGCCGAACCTGTGAACAAGTCTTTCATATTCACATACAGCTGATTTGCTTTGAGGTCCTACCTGCATAATTTCTGAAACTATTTCCTGCAGCGGAACAAGACTAAAAACTTCTCCTGCAGTTGAAGGCGGTGTAATAATTTCTTTTCTGTCAGACAGTTCATTAACTCTGTATGAAACACCTATTGTTACAGGCTTACCGCAGACAGGGCAAATTCCATTAAGCTTTTTGGTATCTTCGGGTGAAAGACATATATTACATTTTCTGTGACCGTCTTCATGATATTTCCCTTCTTCAGGGAAAAATTCTACTGTCCCAACATAACCTTCGCCTGTTTTTAGAGCATGCATAAGGCTGTAATAATCAGGATTGTGGTCAAAAACAGTTGCTTCTCTTGCAAGTTTTGACGGTGAATGAGCATCTGAATTTGATACAAGTCTGTATTTGTCAAGCTTTGAAACATGCCAGTTCATTTGCGGATCAGAGGACAAACCTGTTTCAACGGCAAAAATATGTTCAGATAAATCATCGTAACATTCTTCAATTGAATCAAATCCTGATTTTGAACCAAGAACTGAAAACCAAGGAGTCCATATATGCGCAGGAATTATAAATGAACCTTCACCTGATTCAAGCACTGTTTCAAGAAGATTTCTCGAATCAAGACCAAGTATAGGGCGCCCGTCTGATTTGATGTTTCCTAAAGCATCTAATTTTTCACGAAATATATGAGCCGTTTCAATGCTTGGACAAAAAACAACGTGGTGAACTTTTCTTGTCTTGTCGCCTTTTTTGTAAATTGTTGAAATTTCAACAGACAACAAAAACCTCACAGGATTTTCACCCAGCGATAAAGCTTTTTCAATATCAGGTCTTAGTCTGTATACACCCTCACCTGCAGGAACAAGTTTTTCCTTTATCTCATTAAACCACGCAGGATGCGTAAAATCACCTGTTGAAATAAGGCTTAAACCTTTTTTCTTTGCCCATACGGCAAGTTCTTCCAAATTACAGCTTTTACTTGTAGCTCGTGAATATTTTGAGTGTATATGTAAATCAGTATAATATAACATTCTTGACCTTTCGACGCTGTCAGTATATCAAAAATAAAGTTTTATTTAAACAGAGGAAGCTTGCTCATCATATTTCTTAACTTAATCGCAATACGAGGCATAGGCTCTGCTATTGTAAGTCCTATTATATCATAATTTGATGCTATATCGTTTATTAAACGAACTGTTTCATCAATCTTCATACCGTCAGGTTCAACCCCGACGCCAGCTATCATTTCGTTAGGATCAATTACATCTAAATCAAAGTGTACTACAACTTTTGATACCCCTGTTTCCTTAAGCCAGTTTAAAACTTCCAAACTGTCTTTTGCTGTCTTTTCAGGCTCCAGTCCTTTCAAACCAAGTTCAATCTGACGTTCTTGCATTCCGTTATCCCAAGAACGCAAACCTACAAGCAGAACTTTTGATGCATCAAATTTTGCGGGAAGCATATTCATTATTTCCTCATCACCTAAGCCCAAACAAGCTGTTAGAGCCATTGCATGATATCCTTTATAATCATCGTATGGTAAGTTAATATCAGGATGAGCATCAATCCAAATAACAGCAGCATCATTGTTATGTTTCTTCGCAAGATATGTGAAAGGAACTACACTAACCGAACATTCACCCCCAAGCGTTACAATTTTTTCGGGATTGCTTTTTTCAAGAATTTCAAGAGCAGATTTTGTCTGTTTTATAATATCTTCTCTATCCATAATTCCTTTTTCAACTTTTCTCTTAACATCTGTTGAAACAGGAACTTCATAAGCTTTTTGTGAGCTTTCGGGAGCAAGCATATTTAAGATTCGAGCACCTAAATAGTAGCCTTTTGATGAATCCTCAGCAGGAATATCAGGCATCCAATGAGAAACAATTCCGCCATGCCATTGCGGATAAATTAAGCGAATAGTATTTGATTTCTGATTCATATATTAAACCTCACTAATTTATTTTGCCGTGCTTTTTTTAGGAACAAACATTTTAGACATATCAACGCCTTCATGCTTTAAAAGCTTAATTTTAATATCAATTCCACCTGCATATCCTGTTAAGCTTCCGCTTGTACCGATTACCCTGTGGCACGGAATAATAATTGAAACAGGATTATGCCCCACAGCACCGCCGACAGCCTGTGCAGACATTTTTGGCTTATTCGTTATTTTTGCAACCCGCTTTGCTATCTCACCATAAGTTGTTACTTTTCCATACGGAATTTCACAAAGAATTCTCCATACAGCCTGTCTGAATTCATTGCCTTGCGGCGCTAATGACAATTCATTAATATCAGGTCTTTCACCCTTAAAATATTTATCAAGCCACATTTTACATTCTTCGAAAACCTGTAAACTGTTATTCTCAATCATTCTATCCTCAACAGAATCTGCAAAATATTTCTGACCTTCAATCCATACTCCTATAATAGCATTTCCGTCACTTGCGAGAGTAATCTTTCCCAATAGTGAATTATATTCTGTTTTATAAATCATTTTTCCCCCTTATAAATTATTTTTATAGGATTATAATAACACGTCTAAAATATTATTTATTCAACAATTCTATTGTTTTATTTGTTGGAACAACTTTTTTATTATCATCAAAATAGAATTGACATTCTCCATAATTTTTATGTGTCCATAAATATACGTAACAATTTTTCTGTTCCAAATTACAAGGCTCTTTCCCAAAATGCGAAAGATTATTTTGTACGATAGATAAAGTTGCACGTCTATTATTCTTATCAATATATAAAATTTCACTAACTCCACCAGTTGAAATATTATCAATTGAATTTAATTTTGCAAATTCAGTCGCAAATTCATCTTTAGTAAAATCTGGACCAAGTTTATTTATTATTGTTGGTACTGAGTTATTTAACATAGTACAGCGATTTTTCAAATCAGTTATATATTCATTTTGCAAATAGTCTTGATATTCAATTTTGCGTTTTTTCATATCTAAGTTACTAATAGTAACCTGAAATAATCCCAAAATAACCAAAGGGTATAATATTAATATAATTATACAACCTACATCTGCTACTTTACTAAACTTTTCTGTTGCAAATTTATGTCTTGTAAAAAATGCTATTATAAACAATATTGTGTATATAAGTAAAATAACAGATATACTATTTACAAGCAATATCAATAATCCCATTACTCTAAAAAAATTCCAACTCGTAGCAGAGAACATCAATAGTGTTAATACAAATATTGTAACAATTAACCACAGATAAATAGAGTAACCACAAATTTTATAAATAACACTTTTTCTAAAATTATTAAACATATTTAATATATACCTTAAAAAAAGGAACACGGTCAAAATTGTAGAATGTAAATTTGGTATTCAGCCCAATAAAAACTAAAACCTGAATTCTCAAGCAATTTCCGACATTAAAAAATCACAGAGTTATGCAAGGATTTAAATAAATTATAAGGTACCTTGTGCGGGTTTAACAAAGCTCACACTCACAAAATAAAAACGAGTTAGGCTAAAGTCTACTCGTTTTTATAAGGAGGAGGTGGGATTGTCTTGCTCGTTCGCGTTTAACGTGTCTACGGGCTTTCTTTTCACAAGCAGAGCTTGTTCCAAAGAAAGTTCCTCCGCACTCAGCTCACTCGCGCTCGAACCTAAGACCAAGCTATTTATAGAGTGTCAGTTAATTTTGTCATTAAATTACATTTGATGTTTTTGTAAAAGGCTTAATTTTAGGGCGATTTCGCCTGTTTCCCACAGTCTGGACATTTTTTCTAATTTTTAACGGAATTGGCGATTTCTTAACGCTAAATTTGACGGTTTTTCCGTTCGTTTTTATTACCTTTACTAACTTTTCCTAATTTTAGTAAACCATAGCCGATGTAATTATAAGGACAAACTGGTAAAATTTAAAAATGTAATTATAACTTTTTTGTTCAAACTTCCCTAAAGTCGGAAATGCTTTTATAATAACAACTTACGACTTTAGACAAGAAAAATAATGTAATTTAAATTTTTCTTTTTGATTACATTTCATATGAAAATGTAATTATTGAGCAAAAATGTAATTTATGGCTTCAAACACAATAAATATAGGGCATTATAGGACATTTTTGATAATTGTATTTCATTCACAAAAATTGCACAAAATTACATCAATTTCATGTAATTGAAAGTGAAAATTTTACTAAAATTACATAAAATTTTTGAGTTCGATGTAATTGAAAATTTAATTTTTTAGTTATATTCTAATGGAATATCTTTTATTTTATTTATATAACAATCTTTATTTTCCCAGCAAACACTATAAAAAGACAGTTGCATACCCTTTTTAATAGCTTCTGTAAATAAAAAATAAAACTCAGTATTTTTTATTATTTTTATTTTTTTAATGTTAGGATTTAGTAATACAAAAGCATATTGCATCTGGTAATTATCTAATATATTTAAAATGCATTTTAATTGCATTACACATCTTTGACTTGTTTTATTTGGGAAAGTTATATATTCCTTGTCATTTAACAGAGTTTTCACTTCATATATTTTATTAATTGAAACATTTAAAAAATCGCATTTATAATTGTTTATTATTTGTTCTCGTTTTATGATGTGATTTTTATACTTAAGCTTAAGGTAATGTTCAAATATTTCATTAACGTAATTTAAATTTAATAAAATTTTTTGATTTTCCCACAATGCTTGAACGGTATATTTGGTTCTTTTAGAATAATTTTTATTGTTTTTTAATAAAACTTTTCTGTTTTTTAAATTTATCATATTTAATAAATGTGAAGAACTGGAAATATAGCATTCTTCAATAGTATTGTTAATTTCAATATTTGCGATAAATCTATGTTTAGCTTCTGATTTAAATATTCCAATCATGATACAAGTAAATCTAATAATTGTTCTTTGTCTATTGAAGAAATAAGCTTCTTTTTATGTAAAATTTCAATATGTTCTTCCGTTAAACATCCATATATTGTATGCATTTTTTTAAATCGTTCTATATTTATTTTTCCATTAGTTTTTAAATGATTATATAAATCTTCTTTTTCTTCTTGGCAAGCATGATGAATAAGCATATGTTTTTCGGGTCCAAGAACTATTAAGTTCTCGGTTATATCTGGTCCATTTTCTCTTGAAAATTCAATAATATGATGTGCTTCAACATAATATTGTCCATTGGACATTTTAAATGTTTTTCTACCAGTTGCTTCACAAGTATAATCAGCCTTTGCTTTTGCTAATTCTATAATAAACTTATTTCTTTTACGTTTATTATTGCTATCATATTCTACATTTCTAATAGCTCGTTTATTTATTTTTTCAACCAATACACTATCTTCTTGTATAGCTTTGATGATCTGAGGAGTTCTCTTATTTATTACAATATTTTGCAATGTCGCTTCCGTTTCGTTATCATCATCAATCATGTAGAGTAACTTTTCTAAATCTAATAATTCAATAGGTATATCTTCTTCCAATAGTTTGCTTGAAGATTCTGAAAGCGATATTGTATTATCGTTTTCATTTAAATTGATTAGATCAAAGTCTTTCATATAAAGAATAAATGATTTGAATTTAAAATATGGTTGTTGAGAAGCTGCATATTGAAAAAGTTCATTATTAGCATTAGTCCAATTCATTTGTTTAAAGAAATACTCAACTTGTTCATCTTGATGAATTGGTAATTCTGAAGAAATTTTAATTGCTCTTGTTAAAATATCTTTTTCTGATTGGAGTTTATCTATTCTACCCAAAAGAATTGATATTTCAAAAAATGTTGCAGGTCTATTTATTTCTTTTAAATATTTTAAAATTGAAAAAGTTGGTCTATAATTCGCGTTTATTGATATTTCTATTCCATTTAAATTTTGAATATAATCATTTGTGTTTATATTATCACTTAACCAATTATTTCTTAATATAGACATTAATAAATTGTCGTCAGATAAAGCAATTTCCTTACAGGTTTCAAATTTAATAATCTTTTTTTGTCTAGAAAAAGACTTTATGACTCCAAAAAATGCCATTATACCCATTAAATGCCTAAACATTCGTCCTTCAGCATCATACAAATCGTTTAATGAAATATGGGGGTTAAAATAACGGTTTTCAAATTCTGAATTTGGGTGTAAAGCTTTTTTGCCAATGCCAATCTTATTAGTTATAAATCCTAAAATTTCTTTATAATTATGTCCTTCTGATGTATTAAACTCGTCTTCTGTTAGTAATAAATAAGAAGCTAATGATCGTATTTTTGAATATGTTGCAGTAGAAAATGAATCTCGCGGCATATTTATTACTTCATTATGAAAGTTTTCAAAATTGTTAATAGTCGAAAGATAATCTTTATAAAAAACTGGAATTAGACTTGACATACTAACCTTCAACCTTTCTGAAATTTATTATATTCTGGTGCATGTGATTTATTTTAAAAGCATACGGATAACCAAAAGGGTATAATGGCTTGTTATCTTGCAATAGAATTATAGTTCCTACAAATTCATAACCTATTTCCTGCATAATTCTTACGATGTCACCTTGTACACAAACTTCTTTTTTATCAACAGTAAAATCACTTATTATAATTGAACAATATTTTTTATTATTTAATTTTTTATAACAGTTTTTCATTATTTTTTGAAATAATTTTAAAAATTGTTCATATGTTTCTTGATTACCTAAATCGTTATCTAAATCAGAATAATATTCTACACCAATTCGTGAACCATTTCTAAATCCCTTTTCTGATCCATCTTTTCTTAGACCTTTTGAATTATTTTTAAGAATATTATGGTATGGTGGTGAAGTAATTATGTAATCTACATTTTTTATTTTTTTAGTTTCAATTAATGAATCACCAAGAATATATTCAATATCATTGGTGTCAAGATTATTGTTATTAAATCTTTGATATGCCAATTGTTTATATTTTTCTGATAAATCAATGCCAATTGCCTTGCGTCCAATTTCAACAGCAGCTATAGCTGTTGTACCAGAACCCATAAATGGATCTAGAACTATCATACTTTTTTTTGTAAACATAGATATCATTTTTTGAACATCTTTTATTAAAAAAGGTGCTGGATGTGCAAAAGCATCTTTGTCTGCAGCACATTTTTCTGAAATAAAAAAGCTTTTAGTTAATTTTAACCATTCTTTACCAGTCAAATTATTTAAGTTATTTCTTTTATCGTATATTCCATTATTATTGTTATTTTTCAAATTCACCAACAACCACCCTATATTGCAATAAGTTCTTCTTTATTTAAAAATTGTAAACGTTTTTTATTGTTTTTTAATATGAAATAATAATCACTATTTGCTAAATCAGAAGAAGATAATACATTTGCTTCACTTGAACGTTTGTTTTTTTGTTTATATTTTTTTTCTATATTAAAATTAGAATTATTTATAATATTATTTATGCATTCCCAATCTTTTATATTATTGCTATTAAAGGTCATGATCATTGTACCTTCCTTAGATAATATTTCAGAGCAATTATAAAAAACTTTTTGCATATCATTTTTATATTTTAAATAATCATTATTTCTTTTTATGATTATTTCATCTTCTAAACTTAGTACATATTTCTCATCAAAATTTTCCAACCAGACATTCCAAATCATTGATAATTCTCCATATTGGATAATAGAACCATATGGAGGATCGGTAATTATCATTTTAGCTTTTATATTGTTAATTAATTTACTATCTTTCAATAAAACAACACCATCAACATTATCAATATCATTTATATTTGTTGAAAATTTATATTTTGGCAAATACTCATTTCGTGATTTAAGGGCTTTAAGAACACCATTTTTTTCAATTAATGCTCTCTTAAATTGAATCAATGGATTTTGCTCCATGTTTTTATTTAAAAACATAAAAGCTGGTCTTCCCCAACTTGTGGATAAAGGTCTATTTGTTGATTGAGAGCGTAAAGCACACATCTTGGTTGTTAAATGTAAAGTTTGCAAGAAAGCAAACATTAATGGTTTTTTTACACTTTCATCAGACAATTTAATTAAATTAAAAATATATGATAAAATTTCTAAATTTCTTTTTGACCAAATATCTTTTATGTCGTTTCCACCAAAAGCACGTATAGAAGCATCACAAGTTGAAGAATATTTTGAAATATCTTGCTTCGGTTTCCAAAATTTTAATTTTTCAACATACTCATTTGAAGAATTTTTTTGTGTAATAGTTTTTTTACATACTGGACATTTGTACGATATTTCAATGCTTCTATTATATTCATTTCTATAATTAAAAATGTCAATTTCTGAATTACAATTCGAACATTTAATAGTATAATTTTTATTATAAATCTTTGAATTTTTGACTAAATATTCTATTTCAAAATATCTATTGATTATTTTTTTTTCATTATAATTTTGTGAATACAAATCAACTAAAAATAAAGTCAAAGGGTTTATGTCGGCAATCACAGGCTTTCTGCCTATTTTTATTGCTTCAAAGAATGTCAAAGCACTGCCTGCAAATGGATCATAGACGATATCACCAATTTCGGTATGTGAATTAATTAATTCACGCCAAATATTATGTGGTTTTTTCCCCCAATATTTCATAGATCTGTATAAAGTAGGTCGTGACTCTTCATCTAAATTACCAAGATCAAATTTCAATTTACCCATATATTAATTTTAATACAAAAAACAAAAAATGGTTTATTTATTAAGCCAATTTAATAGAAACAACAAAAATAAAATTTTTCGAATTACTTTATAAGATATTCTCAAGCAAACTGTCCGACAATTAGTTTGGACACTTAAAAAATTCTGAAACTATACGATAGAAATTCCCTAACTGCAAGACTATAAGGACTATTGCTTGGTAGTTCTCATCCCACTCACTAAAAAAGCCACCTTGTTAGGTGGCTTTAAATGGAGGAGGAGGTGGGATTCGAACCCACGGAACGCGTGAACGTTCGACAGTTTTCAAGACTGCTCCAATCAACCGCTCTGGCACTCCTCCATACAGTTGTATCGGATGTATCTCAATTGTATAAAATAAATTTCTTTTGTCAAGAGAGTTGTTACCAACTTTTTATTGTGATCGAAGCTTATTTACAAAATTCTTTAATCGTTCAAGAGCATTTTTTAAATTGTCCATTGAATATGCATAAGATATTCTTAAATATCCCTCACCGCTTTTACCAAAAGCTGTTCCGGGAACTGCTGCAACCTTTTCTTCTTCAAGAAATTTTGTTGCAAATTCTTCGCTTGTCATGCCAAATTCCTTTATACAAGGGAAAACATAGAATGCTCCATAAGGTTCGAAACATTCAAGTCCCATTTCTTTAAATTCATGAAGTAAAAATCTTCTTCTTTGATTGTAGGCACGACGCATAAGTTCAACATCTTCATCACCGTTTTTGATAGCCTCAACTGCCGCATACTGGCTTGTTGTAGGAGCACACATGATTGCAAACTGATGAATTTTTGTCATCTGCTTTATCAAAGGCTCAGGAGCGCATGCATATCCCAAACGCCAGCCTGTCATCGCATAAGATTTAGAAAATCCGTTAATTAAAAGGGTTCTCTCCTGCATTCCTTCAATACTTGCAATAGAAACATGCTTACCTTTATATGTAAGTTCGCTGTATATTTCATCTGACATGACTAGAATATCTTTTTCTTTTATAATTTTTGCAATCGCTTCCAAATCATTCTTTTCCATTATCGCACCTGTCGGATTGTTCGGATAAGGAAGAATTAAAACTTTTGTTTTATTTGTTATTGCAGATTCAAGTTCTTTGGGTGTCAAGCGAAAATCATTTTCGGCTTTCAAATCAATTATCACAGGCTTTGCACCAGCCAAAACCGCGCAGGGCACATAAGAAACATAAGAGGGTTGAGGAATAATAACTTCATCACCCGGATTGATAATTGCACGAAGCCCAATATCAATAGCTTCAGAGCCTCCAACAGTAACAAGGATTTCATGCATAGGATTATAAGTAATATTTTGTGTACGTTTTAAATAATTACTAATTTCGCATCGCAATTCTTTTAAACCTGCATTTGAAGTATAGAATGTTTTTCCTTTTTCAAGCGCATAAATCCCCTCATCTCTGATATGCCAAGGGGTATCAAAATCGGGTTCGCCGACACCTAAGGATATTGCATCTTTCATTTCGCTTACAATATCAAAAAACTTTCTTATGCCTGAAGGTTCAATGCTTTCGACTGTTTTTGAAAGAGAATATTTCATGGTGTAATAATTTCCCTTTCTTCTTCATCGTTCGCTTTGTTTAGAACAGTTCCGTGATCTTTGTACTTTTTAAGAACAAAATGCGTTGCCGTGCTTAAAACTCTATCAAGAGTAGATAATTTATCGGAAACAAAGTTTGAAATTTCTTTCAATGATTTTTCTTCAATTGTCACAAGCAAATCATACCCGCCGGATATCAGATATACAGACTTAACTTCTGGATAGTTGTAAATTCTTTCCGCAATTCTGTCAAAACCTTGACCACGTTGTGGAGTAACTTTAACTTCTATAAGCGCAGTTACTTTTTCAATATTTGTTTTTTCCCAGTTTATAAGCGTATGATAACCGCCGATAATACCGTCTTTTTCAAGGCGGCAAATCTCATTTGCCACATCAATTTCTTCTTTGCCAAGCATTACCGCAAGCTCTTTCAAATCAATCCTGCTGTTTTTTTCTATAATAGATAGTAATTCTTCTCTCATATTTTCTCCTATATAAAACAATTTTAATACAAATAAATAAAAAAGCCGCAAAAAACAGGCATACGCATTGGAGAACTTCTAAAAAACTTGTTCACAGGGAAGGCAGCTTCGCTGCAAAAAAAAGCTATGTACATTGAGTGCATAGCTGTTGATTAGGGATATGTGTATCTTAGTTCTCTAAGGAGTATGGATATATATTAGCAAACGAAATTTGAAATGAAATCGTAAAAACGTATGATGTTTTTTATATAAAATAATTTTTGTAAAATAATGTAAACATTGGAAAGAAAAACTAGCATAAACCTTTTTTTTTCAACTTATAATATCCAACAGGAAAAGAAGTAAGGAAAACACATGCGTCTACAAGCAATAACACCAGTTTCTGCAAGAAGAAATCAAAACATATATCAAACAAATAATATTAACAGACAAAATATACATTTTGGTGTTGGAGAAGATTACGGTCCTGATTTGAATGACCCGGAAAACCCGAACAAGGATAAACCCGGCTTCAAAAAAGGTCTTACAGGGATTTTAACAGTTTTGACTTTCCCCGTATCAGTACCTGCAATGATTGCTTACGAACATTATAAAGACAAAAATAAAGATAAAAAGAAATCTAATATTAATCCTGATAATATAGAAGATTAGTTTATGTTATAATAACATTATGTTTGATAGTTTAAGCGAGAAATTACAGAGTATAATCAGTAAAACACGCGGAAAAGAGCTTACTCAGGACAATATGCAGGAGGCCTTGCGTGAAATCCGCCGTGCTCTTTTGGAAGCCGATGTAAATTTGCGTGTTGTAAAAGCTTTTATTTCATCAGTTAAAGATAAAGCTGAGGGTGAAAAAGTTCTTGAAGGGGTTGATCCGTCACAGCAGTTAATCAAAATTGTGCATGACGAACTTGTTAACCTTTTGGGAAAAGAGCAAAACCCGCTTGATTTTTCAGGCAGCCCTAACATGATAATGATGCTCGGGCTTCAAGGTTCGGGTAAAACCACATCTTCTGCAAAACTTGCAGTTAAGCTGAAAAAAGAAGGAAGAAAACCGCTTCTTGTGGCATGCGATGTTTACCGTCCTGCTGCGATTTCTCAATTGCAGACTTTAGGTAAAGAAATTGAAACAGAAGTTTTCACAATTCCCGATTCAAAAGATGTTCAATCAATAGTTCGCGGAGCAATTGATTATGCCAATGACAACGGGTTTAATACGCTGATTTTAGACACGGCAGGAAGATTACAGATTGATACCGACATGATGGCAGAATTACTGCTAATCGACAGGATTTTCCACCCGACAGAAAAACTACTTGTAATCGATGCAATGACAGGTCAGGAAGCTGTTAATGTTGCGGAAAACTTTGATGCCCAGCTCGGTCTTACAGGTCTTGTGCTGACAAAACTTGACGGTGACAGCAGAGGAGGTTCTGCTCTGAGCGTTTCTTACTGCACAGGAAAACCGATTAAATTGACAGGTACGGGCGAAAAATTAAACGCGCTTGAAGATTTTTACCCTGAACGTATGGCAACCCGCATTTTGGGAATGGGTGACATTGTTTCACTTGTTGAGCGCGCGCAGGAAGTTTTTGATGAAAAACAGGCGCTTGAGCTTGAAGAAAAAATGAGTAAGAACAATTTTTCTTACGATGACTTTTTGAAGATGCAAAAGCAGATGAAAATGTTCGGTTCAATGGACCAGCTTTTGGGAATGCTTCCGGGGATGAACATCAGCAAAAACGACCGCGAAAAAATTTCTCACGAGGGTGACAAACAGTTTAAGAAAATGGAAGTATTCATTTCCAGCATGACACCTCAGGAGCGTTCGAACCCCGAATTAATCAACACCAGCCGTAAAAAACGTATTGCAAAAGGCTGCGGCATGGACTTGGCGGAAATTAATTCATTTATAAAACAGTTTGAACAAATGAGAACAATGATGAAAGGCATGCACGACATGAAAAACATGTTCGGCAAAATGGGTGGTATGCCTAATATGAATGCTTTAGGCGGAAAAATGGGTAAACACGCATTAAACAAAGCCATGAAAATGATGCGGAAGTTTAGATAGCCTTATTCGTTTTCTTTATTTATTTTCGTTACAAGCAAATGAATATAGTCAAGCCTGCATCTGATTTTTGATGCCGATTCAAAATTTATTTGATATTGAAGATTAATCAGCCGATATTATTAAAACTTTTTCAGCTTAGGGACACAACAGTTACAAGAGACAAAATAGTTAATGACAACAGCGCATGGGGATGCACCAAACAGTATACTACCAAAACACTTTGTGCTACGCTTATTCAAATGGATGGATGGCAGATTAGCAAAGATTATCCCTGGTAAAGGTTATCTTTCCGAATTGACAAATCATTTAATGCATAATAGTATTATTGTAATTTATTATTCGGAGTTAAGATGTTGTTTATGAAAAAATTTTTTATTGTTCTTTTTTTAATGATTACTTTTTGCATGCCGGTGTGTGCCGATGCTTTTACAAATGAAAATAACAAAATGCTTGCCAGATTTGAACAAAGTATAAATAAAGATTTGCAGAACAATAAGCAATTAGCAGGTCAAGTAGAGATTTATTTCAATACAAAACCTAATTTTAAATTAAATTCACATAAAATTATAAGCTATGATAACAGAGAACTTGCAGAAACTATTGACAAAACGCTTAAAAATCTTGAAACATCTTATATTACAACAGAACTTGCTTCAATACACTATATCGCAATGATTACCGTACAAAACGGAAAAGCAAAAACAGATATTGTTAGCAAAAATTACTACACCCCAAAAGATATTAAGTACTTTAATAAAATCCGTTCACATGTTAGTAAAATTAAATCCTCTATTCCGAAGGAAGATTATATTGATATGGATTTAGCAGTAATTGAACTTAATATTTCAAGCATTGGAAAAGTCACGGGTATAAGATTAATTAAATCTTCAGGGGACAAAAGTTACGATGATAAATTATGCAACTACTTCCTTGCCCAAACATTTGATATACCGCCTACAGACCTGTTAAAAAACGATTATTATCGTATTATTTTAACCATAAATCCAACATCAGATGAAACTCTTCAAACGCATAACATATATTCAAAACAAGCTGCTGAGGAAATAAAAAGACAAATAGGAATTTATATAAATAAAACTCTTGAATTTGATTTTTACAAAACAGGAAGTGTCAAAGATGTAAAAATATATAACAATGATTACAATACAATTAATTCCCCTGCGATTTTAACAGAACTAAAAAAAGTAAAAGTCACTCCTTATACAGGACAAATAAAAGGGGATGCATATACTGTATTTTTATCAAATAAAAATTCTTACAGAAATGTTTACAGATATTACAACAAAAAAATTGCTCCATCGCTTACGAACTCAATCCCTGAAATTAACTCGTTTGAGCTTAAACCTATAAAATGCCTTATTTTAATGAAAAAAAATGGCAGCATTGAAGATATAGCTATTACTCAATCTTCCGGTTCACAACAAATTGATGATGACACAGTTAGTGCAATAAAATATAATTCTTATGAAGGTTATGAAGCTTCACCTACCGAAAAATTTATTTTTGAAATTGAACTGTATAACCTAAATAAATATTTACGTGAATACTACACAAAATATTCAAGGACAGTCGCTTCTTATACAATCGGAAATATGCCTAAGTATGGAGCTAAATATACTCGAACTTCAAAAATATATTTTCAAATTAAAAATGACGGCAAAATCAAATCTTATCAACTTTTTGATTACAAAGGAGAGCTCATAACAGAGAAAGAAGTTGACGACTGTATAAAAAGATTAACTTTTCCAAAATTTCCAAAAAATATTGATGCAGAAGAATTAAATGTACTTGTGGATTTATATGATCCTTCAAACAAATTATTTTCGAATATTTTGATGGACTCCCTATCAGTTGGATCAGCAGTCTTGTATATGATTTTGCGCTAATAAATATTTATTAAAACTTTTTCAGCTTAGCGTAAGCTGCATCCATTGCCTTTATGCCCTGTTTGCCAAAGTCGATTGTGTACATCATGCTCTCGCCGATTTGAGTTACCTCTTTGATATGCCCGATGCCGAGTTTGTCATGGAAAACTCTTTCACCCTCATTAAAGATGTATTCCACAGGCTGAGCTGATTCAAGTTTTTTCATACGCTCTGCTTCCGCTTCCTGCATTGCACGCTCTTTTTGGCGCTTTTCTTCAAGCATACGCTTAATAGCGTTATCTTTGAAAAATTCTTTTACCTTTTCTTCATCGCGTTCTTTATTAACTTTTGATTTTACAAGAATTGTTCGTGACGGAGTTCTCTGCGGCTGCATCGGTTTGCCTGTTGCAAGTCCTTTTGTCGGTGCAACAAATCCTTTGCCGAAACCTGATGAAGGTCTTATATAGCCGTTGCTGTCAGCTTGCGCCGCAGAATATGAAAAATCAGATTTTCCGCTACGAGCTTTTGAGACAGCATTTCTGAATGTTGATGAATCTGACGAACTGCCTTCAAATGTTGCTGAATTCAACAGCTGGCGAGGAATTTCGTCAATAAATCTTGATGGGTTGTAATATTTATATTCACCCCACATCTGACGGCGTTTTGCAGAAGTCAGGTAAAGCTTTTCCTCCGCACGTGTAACACCAACATACATAAGACGGCGTTCTTCTTCCATTTCTGACGGGTTGTTAAACGTTCTCTGATGCGGAAATACACCTTCATCACAGCCTGCAAGAAATACTATCGGAAATTCCAAACCTTTTGCAGAGTGAAGTGTCATCAAAGTTACGTTATTGGTAATATTTTCCACAGCATCTGTATCAGAAACAAGTGCTACCTGTTGTAAGAATTCTCCAAGGACATTGTCCTGTTCTTCAGGAACAAATTCACCGGCAACGTTTACCAATTCCTGCAAGTTTTCTATATCTGCTTCACTTTCAGGTGTGTTTTGAGCCTGAAGTTCTGCAAGGTAGCCTGTTTTTTCGATTACAAGGGTTACAAACTCTTGTAAATTATAGCTTTTTTGCGCATCTTTAAATTTCAAAACAAGCTCGGAAAAATCTTTCAGCTTTGAACGGGTTCTCGGCGGAATTTCAATTGCTTCTTCGATACGCTGGCAGGCTGCAAAAAGGCTTATGTCTTCTTTATCAGCAAAATCAGCAAGGTTTTTAATTGTAGTATCACCGATTGCACGTTTAGGCACATTTACAATTCTGCGGAAACTTTGAGAATCATCTGTGTTATATATTAATCTTAAGTACGCAATAATATCTTTTATTTCTTTACGGTCGTAGAATTTCAAACCGCCGTAAATTTTGTACGGAATACCCGCTGCCATGCAAGCTTCTTCCAGCGCACGTGACTGTGAGTTTGTACGGTAAAGGATTGCGTAGCGGTTGTAATCACCGCCGCTGTCCTGTTTAATTCTGCTGGCAATATAGTTTGCCTCATCCGCTTCATCCTGCGCTTCAAAGTAATCAATCAATTCACCGTCGCCTTTTTGTGAATAAAGAACCTTGTCAACACGCTCTGTATTGTTCTCAATAATTGCGTTTGCAACATTCAGAATGTTTGCGGTCGAACGGTAATTCTGTTCAAGTTTGATTAATTTTGTTTTCTTAAAATCCTGCTGGAAGTTAAGGATAATAGTATAATCCGCACCACGCCAGCTGTAAATTGACTGGTCGACATCACCTACAACGCAAAGCGAACGTTCATCAGGAATTTCGGCATCAAGATTTGTATATAACATATTAATAAGTTTATACTGAGCCATGTTTGTATCCTGGAACTCGTCAACAAGAATATGCTGAAATCTTTCATAGTACTGCTGTCTGACTTCTTTACACTGTTCAAGAAGTTTTACGGTAAGCATAAGCATATCGTCAAAATCAATTGCGTTATTATTGTTCAAAGAATTTTCGTATTCCTCATAGATTGAGGCAATCTTTTGGGTTTTAAAATCTCTGGCAAATGTAGCATAGGTATATGAATCCTGCATTTTGTTCTTAGCATTTGAAATAATAGATTTAACAAGTTTTGGCTGATAAAGCTTATCATCGAGATTTAATTTCTTGATTGCCTGCTTGATTACTGCAACAGAATCAGATTCATCATAAATAGTAAAATTTTTATCCAGTCGTTTACCTGATTGGAAGCTGTAATTTTCGATGTTTTCGCGTAAAATTCTTCCGCATATACCGTGAAAAGTTCCAACCCACATATATTTAACAACATTTTCGCCCAGAATATTGCCCAAACGCTCTTTCATCTCTTTTGCAGCTTTGTTGGTAAATGTGACAGCTAGAATATTGCGTGGTCTTATGCATTTTTCCTTTATTAAGTAAGCAATCCTTGAGGTAAGTAATTTTGTTTTTCCGCTGCCTGCGCCTGCCAACACCAGCAACGGACCTTGAATTGTTTGAACTGCTTCTCTCTGCTCATTGTTAAGATTATCCAGTATATTTTCCATATCCCCTATTCCCAAAATCAATTTTTTGTGATATAATCAGCATAAACTAAAAATGTACAGATTGCAATTAGAAAGTAGGAAAAATGGTGGAAACTGATATGACAAATATAGAGATGAATTCTGAAGATGATGCAAAAGAAAAACAAGGTTCAATTGTAGTACCTATCGATGATATGGATACAGTGTCGTCAGATTCACCTAGTACTGTTGATGAACTGGCTATGGAATTAGCAACTATTCAACAGTCCGCAAAAAGAATTGCAATTATCGGAAGCCGTAACCTGCCGATTACACACCAGCAAATGATTGAAACTTTAACTACCGCGCTTGTTATGCAAGGTAATACAATCATTACATCAGGCGGTTCTTCAGGTACTAACGCTGCTGCTATCAGAGGTGCTATGAAGGCTAATCCCGATAAATTAAAAGTTATTTTACCGCAAACAATAGGCCAGCAGCCTAGTGACGTTCAAAATCAGCTTATCGGAGTTCCTAATATTGTTGAACATCCTGACAGAGCTATGATGACACTTGCAGATGCATCAAGAGTCTGCAACAGAGAAATTATTGATGATTGTAACCAATTAATCTGTTTCTTGTCACATACAAGTAAAACTTTGCATAATGCAGTTCAATACGCTGAAGAAGGTCATAAAGTTATTACAGTATTTTACTTAGACTAATTGTTGTGTAAATAAATAGAAAGCAGCGGGAAGACCATTACTGTAATTGTTCTTTCCTGTCTTTGCTTTCAGATTGATGAATTTATGTCGGAAAATTTAAAAAAACTAACAGGTAAAAATAAAAATGACTACGAAGCCGTATCAAGTCATTTAATTAATGATAAAGACATTGAACTTTTTAAAGAACTTGTTGAAAGCGACGGTTATCTTTTTGATTTTGTAAAACAAAATGTTTCCGAAAGACTTGGAAAAGTTATAAATGAAAATAACTACAAAAATCTTTTGGAATTTTTAAAATATTATTCTCCGTCATATGAAGATGTAATTGTAACTTCGCTTGTCAAATATGCTGATGAAGACTTGACCGATGAAATGCTTAATAAGCTTGAAAACGGAACTGCTGAGGAAAAAGCATATGCTGCAAGATATTTTGCATATATTCAGGACCCTCTGGCATTAGAAGCATTAAGGTCAAACTGCCATTCGGAAAATGAATTTTTGGCGGCAAACTGCGCTTCCACACTTGGCATAATAAATGATAAAGAAGCTTACAATGTAGCTATTACAGGTTTGAACAACGGAGATGATTTTGAAAAACTTTCTTCCGTTAAATTTTTAGCTGCATACGGTAACAAAGAAGCCGTGCCTGCAATTATAGAAACCATGAAAACTTCTGCAATGGCGGAAAATATTGCAGGAGAAATACCATATCTTGTAAGCCTTTTTGAATTGCTGGAAAACAGATATGAAGACGGACTTTTAACTTTGAATTATATAATTAACGGACTTGGAGAAATTTTGGATTTGTCTTTGGTTTTTGATTTTGAGTTGTTTGAAGTTTTGGAAAAATTAATCAATAACCACGAAGACAGCAAAGCTTCAATTGTTCTTCTGAATGCAAAAGATAAGTTTGATACACTTACCGAAAATGACGAATACCTTTTTGATGAAGACAAAGATACAAAAAATGAAATTCAGGATATTAAAAAGTTATTGAAAAATGTAAACAGAAAAGAACTTGAAGCACATGTTAATGAAGAATTAAACGAAAACAGTCCGTTCGTTTATACTGCACTTGATTTTGCAACAGACTTAATCTCTATTCGCGAACTTTTAAAATCTAATAATCAGACAGTAATACTTAAAACGGCTGAGGTTCTGAAATCACTCGGCAACCTTGATGAAACCGCAAAGACAGTTGCGTTATTGAAAGTTACTGACATAAATATAAAATCTATTATCAGAGCTCTTTAGATTTCACAATTATTTAAATTCATGTTATTATAATTAGAAGAATACAGATTATTGCAGGAATTTATATGGAATTCAAAGAAAAAACTCTAGATTCACAAATGATGTATGACGGGAGAATTATTAAAGTTTACAAGGATAATGTTGAACTTGCAGACGGCAAAAAATCTTTTAGAGAAGTTGTAAGACATTCCGGCGGGGTTGTTATTCTCGCGTTTAAAGATGAAGATACTTTTCTGCTTGTTAAACAATACAGATATCCTATCGGAGAAACAGTTCTTGAACTTCCTGCAGGAAAACTGGAAAAAGGCGAAGACCCTTTTGAAGCCGCAAAAAGAGAGCTGGAAGAAGAAACAGGATACTGTGCAAATAAATGGACTGATTTAGGTTATATTAACACATCTCCGGGATTTTCCGATGAAAAATTATATCTGTATCTTGCACAAGACTTGGAATATACGCACTGTCATCCCGATGAGGGCGAAATTATTCAGGCATTTGAATACAAATATGATGATGTTTTAAAAATGATTGATAACGGCGAGATTAACGATGCCAAAACCATTTGCGGTCTTATGCGCGCCAATATGAAAAGGATTATATGATGACACAAATAAAAATGGTAGCAACCGATATTGACGGAACAATTGTTAAATGGGATACAGGGTTTTCCGATAACGTAAAAAACTGCATTAAAAAGCTTTGCGCAAGCGGAGTTAAAGTAGTTCTTGTAACAGGAAGAATGCATTGCGCTACAACACATATAGTAAATGAACTCGGACTTACAACTCCTGTTGTTTCATATCAGGGCGGATTAATCAAAGATAGCAGCGGCACTACACTTTACCAAAAGAATTTGGATTCCGAAACAGCAAAAAAAATTATAAAATGGGCTGAAAAAAATAATGTTCACATAAACTTATACATTGACGATAAACTTTATGTAGAAAAAGATAATGACTTTGTTAAAAAATACACTGACGGAAAATTTGTATCCTACAATGTATGCCCGTTTAACAGCCTTAAAATTGAAAATGTTAATAAAATCCTTGCAATAGATTACAATGATGCGGATAGGGTTACAGGCTGGGTAGATGAACTTCAAAAAGTATTTCCCGAACTTTATATAGTAAAATCAACTCCTTATTTTTGTGAAATCGGAAGTTCCGATGCCAAAAAATCTCTCGGTGTTGAATTTCTTGCAAAACATTGGGGACTTAAAAAAGAAGAAATTTTGACCATTGGCGACCAAAACAATGATATAGAACTTTTAAAAGCAGGCGGAGTTGCAGTTGCAATGGGTAATGCCACTGATGAATTGAAAGCTTATGCAAATTACATTACAGATACCGTTGAAAATGACGGGTTTGTTAAAGCTGTTGAAAAATTTATTTTACATTAAAAAAGCTTCCTGATTTAATATTCAGGAAGCTTTTTATCATTTAAGACTGGGGAAGTGTAAATTTCTTACCGCATTTCAGGCAGTAAATTTGTGTTCCAGGCTCAATGTCATCGACATCGTTAAGACCTTTTATTTTTGTTTTACCGTTTTCATCCGTATCCAGTTTATATTTTGTTGAACAGTTAGGACAGCAGGCAAATTTATATCCGGCATTTTCAATTAATTTGCCTTCAGGAGAGGTTTCAATCGGTTGTTTCTGTTCAGCTTGAGGCTTTTTTTCACCGCAGTCGCAACCTTTCTTTTCCATATATGCATCTACAAATTCAGCTAAAATATTTCCTAAACCGCCTGTTGGAACATAGTTTTTGATAGGTCGTATAACAACCGCATTTCCGTAAGCCACAACTTCAGCATTACCTGCATACGGTGAAGATGAAATTTCAAATCTGAAATTTATTACTGCATTTGCTCCAATTCTTCTTGCAGAAGTTAACAGCCTGTCAAGAGCCTTTTGTCTTGATTCATCAGAAAGCTCCGTATATGAAGACAACTCCCCTCCGACAAACTGCTTAAAGCCCATAAACATATCCTGAACCACATCTTTGGAACGCATTGAAATACCCCAGACCATACCTTTGTAGTCCATAACTTCATAGCCCTGAAAACTTTCTTTTTCTGTAACAAGAATTCTGCTTCCAACCTCAGGACGGGTGCCTGATAATAAATCCTCACGATTAATCATTAATTTTTCTCCTATATTGCACTGTCATTAACATCTTTGTCTGCTTTTTCTTCAAGCTCCGCACCGCAAACCTTACAACATTTTGACTCCATATGCTCAGAACGGAAAGATTCGCCACACTGAGGACATATATAAAATTTGCGTGATTTTACTGATTTTTTATAAGACCATATACAAGCCCAAATAAAACCTATTAAAAGCAGAATATTCAACAAAATATTGTTGTAAACAAACATTAAAGCTTTTTCAAATAACATACCAACTCCTTTCAGGTTGAAAATATCATACCTTTGATTATTTGGCATCATTTATAAACACTACTTTTGTGTAATAATATAACCAGGTAAAAATAAAGGATTTATCATGTATAGAATTGGACTTGGCTATGATATTCATAAACTTACACAAGGCAGAGATTTAATCATCGGCGGTGTAAAAATCACTCATGAAAAAGGGCTTTTGGGGCATTCAGATGCTGACGTTCTTGTTCATGCAATTATTGATGCCATGCTCGGTGCTCTTGCAATGGCGGATATCGGTACACTTTTCCCTGACACGGATCCTTTTTATAAAGGAGCTGACAGTATTGTTTTGCTGAAAAAAGTTTATGAAATGATTAAAGAAAAAGACTATGAAATTCAAAATATAGACAGCAACATAATTGCTCAGCGCCCTAAAATGATGCCATACATCCCTAAAATGCGCGAAGCACTTGCTAAAGTTTTAGAGATTGATTTAGACCAAATTTCAATAAAAGCAAAAACAAACGAAAAAATGGATGCTGTCGGGCAGGAACTTGCTATTGAGGCACAGGCATCAGTACTTTTAAAAAGGATATAAATGAACGTTAAGGAAAAAATTTTAGATATTGCCGAAAAAGATTACAAACAATTTTCCGCATCACTTATTCCAAATATTGATAACGTTTTAGGTGTAAGAATTCCTGCACTCAGACAGCTTGCAAAAGAGGTTTACAAAGAAAGCGGAATTGAATACCTGAGCTGCGATGACACTGAATATATGGAAGAAGTCATGCTTCAGGGAATGATTATCGGATTTATAAAAGATTCTCCCGATAAAATTCTTGAACATGTTGAAAAATTTATCCCGAAAATAAATAATTGGGCTGTATGCGATATTTTCTGCGGCGGATTAAAATTTACAAAGAAAAACAAAGAACTTGTATGGAATTTTATTCAAAAATATCTGAAATCGGACAAGGAATACTACAAACGATTTGGGCTTGTCATGATTTTGAGCTACTTTATTGATGACAAATACATTGATAAAGTATTAGAAATTCTTGACAATTTCACTCACGAAGGCTATTATGCTAGAATGGGTGCTGCATGGGCTCTTTCAATATGTTATGTAAAACAGCCAGAAAAAACATTTAATTATTTGAAAAAGTCAAAACTTGACAATTGGACATACAACAAAGGCATACAAAAAACTTGCGAATCTTTTAGAGTAGATAAAAGCACTAAAGAAGTTTTAAAATCACTTAAAAGGAAATAAATGGATATTAATACCGAAAAAAAATTAGCAGCAGGGCTATCAATAACATCAAATGCGCTGATTATTATTTTAAAGTTTATTGCAGGCGTAATTTCAGGCAGTATAAGTATTATTTCAGAAGCAATTCATTCTTTTAGCGACTTTTTAGCTTCAGTATTAACTTTTTTTGCAGTAATGCGTTCATCGGAACCTGCCGATAAAGAACACCCGTTCGGTCACGGGAAATATGAAGATATGTCTGGGTTTATTGAAGGCGGATTAATTATTGCTGCCGCTTTTTATATTGTTTATGAAGCTTTAAAAAAAATGTTTTTCGGTAACGGCTTTGAAGTAGATGCTTCCTTAGGTATCGGTGTAATGCTTTTTGCCGTTATTGCAAATATTTTAGTAAGTTCATATCTTTTCCATGTAGCAAAAAAATCAAATTCTATTTCACTTTTTGCAGACGGTGAACATTTAAGAACAGACGTTTACTCATCTCTTGGCGTAATGCTCGGTTTAATATTAATTAAAATTACCGGAATCAATATTCTTGATCCGATAATTGCAATTTTAGTGGCTTTATTTATCCTTAAAACAGGATTTTCAATATCAAAAGAAACATTATACAATCTTCTTGACGGTTCTTTGCCGTCAGAAGATTTAACAGAAATTGAAGAAATCATAAATAATTACAAAACCTGTTTAGGTTTCAGCAGTGTAAAGGGCAGACGTTCAGGTCCGGCTAAAGATATAGAAATTACTTTACTTTTCCCAAAAGACATGACAATTGAAAAATGCCACAGTATCTGCGATGAAATAGAAGATTTAATCCGAAATAAACTGGGTTCTTGTACAATAATTATCCATGCAGAACCCGAAAATTGCCCCAAATGCATTCGAAAATGCAAATTGAAAAACATTTAATTACAAATTGTAAATTTATACTTTTAAAAAATATATTTTTTGAGTATGCTTGGCGTGTGTGTGAAAAAGGAGAACAAACATGCCAAAATTTAATTTAATGTCTTATATCATGCCTCCTGAAGATAAGATGTTTTTTACATTTTTTCAGGACAGCGCAGAAATCTGTAAAGAATCTGCAAAACTCTATAACGAGGTTTTACAAACGAAATTAACCGATGAAAAGAAAGAAAAAGCTCTGAAGTACAGGAAAAAAGGGAAACTTTCCTATAAGCTGGTTTTAAAGCAGCTGAACAAAAGCTTTATAACACCTATTGAAAGGGAAGACATCCAGTATATTGCAGTACAGCTCAACAGAATTAATAAAAAAATAGTCAAAGCTTGTTTGAATTTAGAAGTGTATCACTTAACCGAATACACAGAAGAAATGAAAGAACAAGCTTTAACTTTAGTTAATGCAACAGAACAGCTGGGTGAGATAATTAAGAAGTTTAAAAAAGTCAGTGATGTAGATGATATTACAAAATCAAACATTGCTATGAAAGAACTTGAAACTCACGGGGATGAAATTCACTTGAAAGCTATGAGTGAATTATTTTCAGGTAAATTTGATACTCTTGATGTTATCAAATTAAGAGATATGTATAAAGAAATTGAAAACGCTCTTGATGCCTGTTTCAACGTATCAGATACAATTTTGAGTGTAGTATTAAAAGGAGCGTAACGCCCTGAAATAGGAAAAGATTTATGACAATTACAATATTACTTTTAATAGCTGTTATTATAGTTGCACTTGCTTTTGAATTTATAAACGGATTTCACGATTGTGCAAACGCCATTGCAACAGTAGTTTCAACAAAAGTTCTTTCGCCTAAACAGGCGGTTTTATTCGGAGCAAGCCTTGAATTTGTCGGAGCATTAACAGGAACACACGTTGCAAAAACAATAGGTTCAGGAATAGTGAATTCTGAAATGATTACACTTACGGTTATTTTCTGCGCTTTGCTTGCAGCCGTATTGTGGAATTTATTCACATGGTGGCTCGGACTTCCTTCAAGTTCTTCACACGCACTTATCGGAGGACTTTTAGGAGCTACGATTGTTAAAGCAGGTGTTGATGCGGTTCATGTCACAACCCTTCTTGATAAAGTTATTATCCCTATGTTTACATCACCTGTATTGGGGTTCTGTGTAGGATTTACACTGATGCTTGTAATAGCTTGGATTATAATCATTTTAAGAGAAAACCCGCAGACAGTAAATAAACAGTTTAGAAAATTACAGCTTGTATCATCTGGCTTGATGGCGCTGAGTCACGGTTCAAACGATGCTCAAAAAACAATGGGGATAATCACACTCGCACTTTTGGCTGGAGGAGTTCTTCATAAAAGTCCGACAGGTGAATTTGAAATTCCTATTTATGTAATTATTGCCTGTGCACTTACTATGGCAGCAGGAACTATGAACGGAGGCTGGAAAATTATCAAAACAATGGGACACAAGATTATTAAATTAAAACCTATTCACGGGTTTGCTGCCGAAACTTCCGCTGCCGGATTAATTTTGATTGCATCTCATTTTGGTATTCCATTGAGCACAACTCACGTAATTTCAACGGCAATTATGGGCGTAGGCTCTACATTCCACGCACACGCCGTAAAATGGAGAGTTGTAGGAAATATTGTTATAGCTTGGGTTGTAACAATTCCTGCTTGTATGATTTTATCATCTATAATTTATTATCTGATTTATAAAATAATTTAATATTAAAAGAGGGACTTATTTTAAAAAGTCCCTCTTATTTTATATAATAATCTTATCTAATTTTTGAGCTGTTTTTATATCTTCTTTTGGCTCTTTACCCACTGTTGTAAGGTAATTTCCGATTAGAATTCCTTCTACACAAGTTTTTAAAGCTTTTTCCTGATTTGCTTCACTCAAACGCATTCTTCCTCCGCAAAAACGAAGAACGGATTTCGGGTTTGCAATCTTAAATATTGCTAAAGTTCTTAAAACGTTTTCTTCATCTATTTTATCCAAATAATTTTCAAAAGGGGTTTCGGGAATTGGCATTAAGATATTTATAGGAATTGAATCCGGCTGAATTTCAGCAAGTTCAAGCGCCATTTCAACACGCTGCTCTATACTTTCGCCCATGCCTAGAATAACACCGCAGCATAATTCCATACCGTATTTTTTAACAAGCTTGCAAGTGTTATATCTGTCATCCCAGCTGTGAGTTGTACAAACTTCAGGATAATAAGATTTTGCAGTGTTAATATTATGGTGAAAACGCTTTAAACCGCTTTGAGCAAGTCTTTTTGCCTGTTCTTCATTCAAAATACCGATTGAGGCACAGCTTTTTAAACCATCAATTTTGTTTATTTCTTCAATCATTTCAAGCATCTTATCAAAATCGCTCTCATCAGGAGTTTTACCTGAAGTTACGATTGCAAAACGTGATGCCTTATGAGATTTTGCTTCCAAAGCTGTTTTTCTTACCTCATCAATTTCAACAAGAGGATAAGACTCAATATCTGTACAATAATGTGAGCTTTGAGCACAATATTTACAATTCTGCGAACACTTTCCGTTACGCGCATTAATCAGAGAACAGAATTCTATATTATCAGTCAAATATTCTGATGAAATAGAAAGCAATTCATCCAAATCTAAATTATAAAGTCTTAAAAGTTCTTGTTTATCTGTTATATTATTCATAGCAATCCTCCCGGCTGCTATAAGTCTATAACGTCAATTGACTAAAGTCAAACGGTATGTTAAAATTAAGGTTGAGGAGCTGAATATGTATTGTCCAAATTGCGGTAAATCGATAAAAGAATATGATAATTTCTGCAGATATTGCGGAGTTAATCTTCGTGAAGAAGAAAAAGAAGAAATTCAAATTAAATCTTACTCTGATAATGAAATTATTAAAGATGAAGTTTGTCAGGTCAAAAAGGTTGATATACCGCAAGATAACGGTGACGAATTAGTTCTTTTTGATGTAAAAAAACATTGGATGTCACTGTTCTGGTCAGTATTTTTTACACCGGTATTCTTTTCTTATTTTTGGAATATTTTCTTAAACACTCACAGCGTTTTCAGCTGGATTGTTGTTTTAGGGCTGCTTGTTCCTGTTATATATCCGATTTTGCGCTATACCTCCGATAAAATAATTATCACAACAAGATATGTACATATAAAGCTTGGGGTCTTAAATCCTGAAGAAATTGATATACCGCTTTCGAAAATTAATATTCTTGAAGTAAGCCAAAGTTCTATGGGAAGATTATTGAATTACGGTTCTGTATCTTTTAACTCAAATTCCGAAAGATTTGATTACGGTTATATTCAGGCACCGGAAGAATTGCAGTACATAATTGATGATCCTGCAAGATTTGTTAAAGAAGCTCTGGAAGATAATGATTTTGAAGAAGAAGATGTAAAAGCAGAAGTTTAAATCTCTTTTAAAACTTCATCAACATGACCTTTTACCTTAACTTTTGTCCAAGATTTTACAATCTCGCCGTCAGCATCAATTATGTAAGTTGAACGGATTATTCCCATATATTTTTTGCCGTACATACTTTTTTCGCCCCAAGCACCGAAAAACTCAGACAATTTATGTTCGGTATCTGAAAGAAGTATAAAATTCAGACCGTGATTTTCCTGAAATTTCTTATGGCTCTTTATACTGTCAGGGCTTACACCTATTACTTTTGCGTGAGATGTAATTCTGTTCATGTTATCTCTAAAATCGCAAGCTTCTTGTGTACAGCCTGATGTATTGTCTTTAGGATAAAAATATAATACAAACTTTTCACCTTTAAAATCGGAAAGTGAATATTCCTTTTCATTTCCTTGTTCATCTATGCCTTCAAGTTTTAAGTTTTCAATTTCTTTAATATTCATTTTCATACTCCGTTTATTCTTTAAAATGTAAAATTATCAGGATTTGAAGCCTCATTTACTCTTTCATCTCTGTTCAGAGCAAAAATTGCATTCATATCTTCATCTGATAACGAAAAATCAAAAATTTCAGCGTTTTCTATAATTCTTTCTCTGTGAACCGATTTGGGAATTACAATCAGACCGCGCTGAACTTCCCATCTCAATACTATTTGCGAAACTGTTTTATTATATTTTTTTGCAATATTAATCAGAATTTCATCATTAAATATCTTACCACGCGCAACAGGGCTCCAACATTCCACAGCAATGCCTTTTTCCTGACAATATTTTACAAGAGGCTCTTGTGTAAGATAAGGGTGAACTTCAATCTGATTTACTGCCGGCAAAATCTCAGCTGATTTCAAAAGTTCTTCCATGTGCTGAGTATGGAAATTACTTACACCAATTGCTTTAAATACACCTTTTTTATAATATTCCTCCATTATTTTCCATGACTCAACAAATACATCCTTCACAGGCCAGTGAATTAAGTATAAGTCTATATAATCGGTTTTCAAATGCTCAAGACTTTTTTCAATACTTTCGCATTGCATATGTGCTCTCATATCATCATTCCAGAGCTTTGTTGTAATGAAGACATCTTTTCTTTCAAGACCGCTTTGTTTTATCCCCCTTGCAACATCTACTTCATTTCCGTAAAACGCTGCTGTATCAATATGTTTGTAGCCGACTTCCAATGCGGTTCTGACAGCATTTTCAGTTTCAGAGCCGCTGTTATAAACACCCAAACCTACAACAGGAATTTCTATTCCGTTGTTTAAAGTTTTTGTTTCAATATAAACCATTTTTGCCTCTTTATTAAATATGCTCAAACTTTAAATTGTTTCTGTATAAATTATCGATAAGCTTTGCAATATTTTCTTTTTCTTTGCTGTCTACCGCCTTGAAATCATTGTAAGATGATTTTGAAAATTTGGCAGGTTCAACAGGCTGATATTCTGTCATTTTATTATTTACCCAGCTTGTTACTTTGCCAGTTTCAGGATTAATTTTTTTAACGATGCTGACTGTGCGTCCGTCACGCTTATAAATAGAAATTGTAATAATCTTACCTGTTTCTATATCGTATTCCTGAACAGAAGAAATTTTTGTTTCGTCTTTCAAATTATAGTTTGTAGTACGAATTTTTTTGCCGCTGTTAGGATCAAACTCATCAACAGATTTGTATAAAACATAATTGATTGTACGCAGTTTAAACCCTGTTTTACGGTCAAACTCGTCAACAGATCTTATTTTTTTGTCATTAAAGTAATCATAATGAGTTGTTTTAATCTTTGAACCTGTTGCGATATCAAATTCAATAATTTTATCAACAGATTTTCCGTTTTTACGATAAATAACTTCTTCCCTGGTGTCAGGTGTAAGATTTGAATATAAAAGTTTCAAATGTGAGTTTTCGAGAGTAATTTTTTGAGATTTATCCGGGAATGCTTCCTGAATAGCTGTTAATAATTTCATTGATTTTCTCCTACATATATAATACAAAATAAAATGCTTCTTGTCATATTATGTAAAGTATTATATATAATTTAGCACCACACTTTAAATTACCCGATAGGGGTAATTATTGAAATTAACGCCTTTTTTCCAAAAGCTTAACAAAAGTCTTATAGTCAGTACCCCAGCTTGCCATAGAATTTAGAACGCCTGCGAGGCTATATCCCACATCAGTAAGAGTATATTCAACTTTTGGCGGAATCTGCGCATAAACTTTTCTTTCGACAAGTCCGTCATCTTCCATAACGCGTAAATTGTGAGTGAGCACCTTCTGCGAAATTCCGCTGCAGGAATTTTTCAATTCACCAAAGCGTTTTGTACCATTAAGTAAATCCCTTATGATAAGAACTTTCCATTTCTCTCCTATCAGGCTTAGAGTAACCTCAACAGGACATTTAGGCAAGTCTTTTACTTCCATTAAACCTCCAATAGTATCTTTTGGAAATCGTTTACCTGACTATCCTATCATAAAAATTTTAACTGTACAAATAAATATTAAGACAATTAGCGTACATAACAGGAATTAATATTGTCATCCCACTCTTTGTTATGCAGCAGACAATTTTCCTTATTGATTTCAATTAATTGACCGTCAATTTTAGTTTCAATCCCTTCTTTACATACACCAATATCTATACAAGTATCTACTTCAAAAGCGTAGTTCACAGCAGGTAATATGAATAAAAACTTTATAACGAATAATAATAAAACAAATCCCAAAAACTTCTTAAAGAATTTCATTTTAACAAACAACAACGACCATAATATGACAACTGCCCCTAAAGAAAGAATTAAAAAAGTTATTGTTTGAAAGGGATAATTTTTCATGGAAATTACAAGTATTAAACATCCAATGTATCCTAAAAAAATAGTAATACATACACAAATAAAAACATATACAAAATAAATTAATATAATAAATATCAATTTTAATTTTTCTAATATCTTTTCAGCTTGCAATAATTTACTTTTCCTTCCGTGTGCCATATGCCGTTAAGCTCAATACAATAATCTTCGCTAATAGCTCTGTCTTTATATATATATCCCTCATCGCATTCACCGTCTTCAATACAATAGTCAGCATCTGCATCCAAATGACTTGCTGCTATAAAGCCTACACATAACAAGATAAAGATGAAAATTGTAACCATCAATATTTTTTTTGCAGCACCCTGTGTCCAAATTGCCCAGTTCATATATATACATAACGCCGCAACTGAGAAAGATATTATAAACGCCAGTAAACCAAAATGTACAACAAGATATCCGATTAAAACTTTTAAAACTTTAAAAAAGAAATAATTAATAAATAATGTAACTACAATTTTAGTGAGAAAAATAACTATATCCATAATTGCTAAAAAATATTTTACTAATAAATCGGAAATATTCTTAAAATCCATATTCGAATTATAACAAACATCATATTTTTTTACAATACCTGAAAGGCTATTTTTTAAAACAAAATATCAGGAGCATCTTTTACTTTTTCAGAACAAGAACCTGCTTCTTTTGCTCTTTGCATACCATAAAGATCAGCATTTATATCTTGAACGCAATCCTGAAATATTTCCACTGCATTACGCTTCTGAAATACAACTTTTTTTACAAAATCCATAACTTCTTTCATAATACTGAATTGAAGCGCCCACCAAGCTTCCCATTTTCCAAGTTCAGCAGCTTCACAATTAGATTTTGCATGGTAAAATTTATCCCTGTCACCGTCCCTATTTTCAATCATCAGGCGCTTGTTTTCACGAAATAATTCATATGCTGTTTTGCCTGCATCTATATGTTTTACAATGGCATAAATTGCTGCATCTAACTTAGCTTCAATTAAACTAAAGTCGATTATGCCAGTTGAACCTCCCGATGCCATACAATCAGCCCCGCAAGCCTTTAGTTCTTCCTCTCTGGAGGCGAGTTCTTCTTTTAATGAATAATATTCTTCATAAATTGATTCGGTTTCATAATAAATTGTTTCCATTTCATCTATATCGGAAAGTATATCTCCTTCCATTTTATCAACTTCATCAATTATTGATTGTATCTTCTCATGGCAGCCGCACTCATCGTCTATTACTGTTTCTATATAACACTTGCAATTCGGATGAGGTCTGTCGGGGATATCATCAATATTATCAAATTCTTTACCGTCTAAAGATTGGCATTTTTCACAAGCATTATCTGAGGCATGCCATACATAAACATTATTACTTATACCGCCTTTTAACGTAGTCATTACATTACCCCTTCAATTTCCATATCAAGATTAATCTTTTCTAATTTTCTTTCTGTATCTATTCGTTTGTTATTTTTGGTATTAAAAATTGCATTTGTAATTGCGGCTTTTTTAATACTTTTACATATAATTCTTACAGGCAGATACTTACACAAATTTGCAATACAGGCATAAGTTTTGGTCCCGAAATCACCATCTTCTTTAAGCTGATGAAACTCTTCAACAGATGAATCTTTTCTTTTCATATTTAAAATGTTCAAACCGTATTGAAAATCTTTAATTGCTTGTTCAGTGCCAACCCTTTGACTATGCTTTTTCAAAAAGTCCATAACCTGACGAATTTTAACTTCAATATTAATTTGAAATGAATCTTGAAAATCTTTCATATTTTTTCCTAACATTTCTTTCTAACTTTGTTATTATGACAAATTAAGTTATGCCTCTCAAGTCCCCAAAAATGCCTGTATGAAAAGATATCAGCGAAAACGTTAATTTAATTTTAAAAAAATTTACCAACAACTTTTTGTTGTATAATTATTACTATGATAAGAATTCAAAGTACTTATAATAAATTCATTCAAAAAGAATCAGCTAAAGGCAATGTTAAAACTATAACACCGCAAGCAGCTTTAAGAATTGATATAGGAATATCCGAAGCATTTACAAAAGCATCTGAAAAAGCAAAAAGAAAACAAATAAATTCTGCAATAGCAATTGCTAAAAGAATTTTTAAAGTATTTGTGTATTAACAGTTGGTTTGAGAAAAATTCACACAAGATTTGAGATTTTTAATTCGGTGCAAAAAATTTGTACACTCTACACACTTCAGTCTACCGATATATAAAACGGTTGACTAAAGTCAACCCTACGACTGCCTTAATATAATGTAACAAAATGTTTAAAAATCAGCAAATTTTTAATCGTAGAATTCTTAAAATAAATATGTAAAAGTAATATAACAGGTTAGTTGTGTCTATACTATCAGTCAGATATAATCTGAATTTAGTACAAAATAAAGTTGCTTTTAAAGCAACCGTACCAAATGCTGTCCAAAACCCGCCAACAGAACAACGCGAAAAAATGTCATCCGGCATTAAGTTGGGAATAGGTCTTGGATTAACCGCCATTGCTACTATTGGAATTTATATTGCGACAAAAGGAAAAGCTAAACCTGAAACAAAAACTATTGAACAACCTCCAAGACCACTTGCGAAATTAAAAGAAATGACCATTCAAAAGTTTAAAGAAAATGGTAAATTTCAAAAAGGTCAAGCTATTTTAAACGATGGTTCAAATTACACAGGGAAAATCACAACACAAACTAAAGATGGTAAAAATATAATTATTGAATATAAAAATGGGGGACTACAAAAATCATCAAAAATTGATAGGGAAAATATAATATGGTCAAAAGATTATTCTAAAAATAAAATAGGGAATCACATAGTTACCATTTCTTCCCTAGATGGTGTTCAAAATATCAACTTAACACAAACGAATAATATAGTTAAGCTCGACCAAGAACAACTTAAAAACTTATTAGAAAATAATGCTTCTTTATCCAGTAAACAATTTAAAGAAAAAACTGACCGGATAAACTATAAAAGCGCTCAACAAAAAGTAGAAATTAAGGAAATAATTAAATCAAAAGAAATTAAAGAAGTAGAAAAATATCTTAAAGAAGAAGAAAAGGAACTGGAAAAATTAAAATTAGAAAAAGAAAAAAGTGATTGGAGAAATTCGCAATGGTTAAATAGAGAACATATCAAAAAAGAAGAAGAATATTCTGACTGGTGGGTGAAATCCCTTAGAGAAATTGAACGACCAAGAAGAGAAATTTTGCAAAAAGAAATAAAAATACTTAAGGAAGAATTAGAAAAAGATAAGCAATTATTTATTTCAGAATATAGTCGTTCGTTACCTGACATAGAAGAACGGTTTAATGTTTATAAAAAAGATTTGAGAATTGAATATGGAAATGTATTTGCTCATAAAGTTGAAGAAGCAAAAAATTATATTAGAAATGACAATAATTACTTGGAATATCTATGGGCACGAACTCCTAAAATAGAAAAAATGATATTTGAGTTAAATCTAAAACATTTAGAAGCAAATAATCCTGAAAGATTTTATTGGTTTAACAAAGCAATGAATGAAATGGAAAAAAGAAACTTAAATTACAACAAGAATAGTTTATTTTTTCTTGATGAAAATATTATTAAATCGATAGCAAATGGCAACTTTACTTGTAGAAATAATCTTGAAGCCTTAGGACACAATATTGCATTTCGAATTAATGGTGCTTTAAGATGTGGCGGAAAAGTTGATGATGCAATTGTGGCTATTTTGGATGAAGGATTTAAACATGTTTCTCCATTGAGTGAAGATGCTGTTGTCTATCGGCAAGTTGTTGGTAACAGTGTTGATAAAAGTATAGACTTTATTAACAAATTAATTAAAGCTAAAAAAGGAGATACTTTTATTGATAAAGCATATTCATATACAACTTATTATGAAAATTGTGCAACATCATGTAATGGAATCAAAGATAAAGGTGCACCTTGGATAATACTAAAAATAAAACTTCCAAAAGGAGCTAAAATTTCTAATGGTAGCCAGTATGAACAAAGAGAAGCTTTATTACCAAGAAATGCTAAATTTAAAATTGTAGAAGAAGCAAAACTTGTTAAACATACTGAAGATGGTGATTTTATGGAAATAACTGTTGAATATTTTTAACCATGATTTATAACATTTTTATATAAATAATAAAATTTTGTGAATGAACTCTTAATAAATATATTTATAGTGGTAGGATAAACTTTAGGCTACCTAATTTTTGGATTTTGAAACATTTTATGCCCGCTAAAAGTCCAATTAGGTCCAGTTTGAAAATTTTCATCTCACACCGTTCCAGACTTGTAAAACGTAAGCACTGTTTGGGTTTATGGCCATAACCCATTATAAAAAATCCGACTTAAACCGGACTTAAAACTACAGTATTTAAAAAATTATAAATAAAAAAAAGGACAGATTAATTTCTGTCCTTTTTATTACCAAGGGAGAGATTCGAACTCTCGACCTCACGGGTATGAGCCGTGCGCTCTCACCAGCTGAGCTACCTTGGCATATTTCCCTATTTATTTTCCAACAACAAATAAGTTTTGCCGTCGAGTTCAATACTCTCATAAACATATTTTAATTTCAAGTATTTTATTTACATTTGCTTTTACCTGTCCATGATAAATCATTACAGTATAAATAATCAAGATTTTCTTTTTCCAAAACCCAGGCAGTGCAGCCGTATCCGTTAAGCCTGTTAGATTCTGATGTATTGCAGTATGTGTCAAAAGTAAATCGGCTGTCATTGTATGTTCCGGCAGGAATTACACCTTCACTACCGTAATAAAATATGAATACATCAACACCTGTTTTATTGGGAGGATTTTTCCCGTTTACGTCAACAAAAATTTCTCCGCATAAATTTTCAAGCATATTTGTTGAGCCCCAAACAACATTACATCTCGGACTTATTATCGTAGTACCTACAATACTTGTACCGTCTGCTAGAAAAACAGTTTGTTTGAAATTTCCAAAAGAAGTTCCGTCAAGTGAAGCTCTAGGGTATTCGTTACATTCTTCGTCAGACCTGCAGCGCTTAACAACTTTTAAGTAATTTGACATAATATCCCAAAATTTATCAACAGAAAGTTTTCCTGCAGCTATTTCTTCATCGGTCAATTCATCATCAGCCTTGTTACCTGACAGTGATAACCCCCAGTAATTTATATCTCCTCTTTCAAGTCTTGCTTGAGCAATAGCCTGATTCATTAAACTATAAAACTTTTGAAGTCTGACAGCATATTGTTTTTCAGCATTGCGCTGCATTAAAGACGGCACTGTTAAAGCGGAAATAACACCGATAATGCCGAGTGTGACTAAGACCTCAGCCAATGTGAATGCATAACTACGAACATCTGCTAACATGGCTACGTGTCTTGGATTTCTTCCACGCTCGCAGAGCCTCAACTGTTGAGCTTGCTCTTGCAGTTTCGGTCTGTTCGCTATCCGGCATAAATGCCGTACAGAAATCCGCTGCGTAGCACCTTCGGCGAGAATAAATGCAGGAGCTGTTAGAGCGCCCCCCCCCCGTGCAACACGGAACTAAAAAATCTTTTCATTAAACTGCTCCTATATTTAATTAACCTTATCTATTATAACATATTTTGATTGTTATTACAATATCGGCTTACTGAAATATTTTTTTGTTTATAATAAACTGTATAAAGAAATTTTTTATAAAGGCAAAAATTCAATGATAACAGATATGACGAAGGGAAACCCCTTAAAACACATTTTACTTTTCTCGGTTCCTTTGTTAATAGGAAACATATTTCAACAATTATATAATCTTGCTGATATAGTTATTGTCGGAAGGACATTGGGTGTCGAAGCATTAGCTGCTGTCGGCGCTGTATCGCCTTTATTTTTTCTTATAATGTTTGTGGTCGTGGGCTTAACCAACGGTTTTGCGGTTGTTACAGGTCAGAAATTCGGTGCTAAAGATTATGATGGCGTTAGACGCTCTGTTGTAGTTTCATTGATATTAGGAACAGTATTTACTTTATTATTTACAATTGCTGCAGCTGTATTGATGAAGCCTTTGCTTTTATGGATGAATGTTCCTTCAGAAATTTTTCATAATGCATATTGGTACATGGCAATTGTAAACATGGGATTAATCGTATGCTGCTATTACAACCTGCTTGCAAGCATTATACGTGCATTGGGCGATAGCAAAACTCCGCTTTATTTTTTAATATTTGCTTCTATTTTGAATATATTTCTTGCCCTTTTATTTATTTTGAAATTCCACATGGGTGTTCCCGGTTCTGCAATCGCCGTTGTGCTTTCTCAGGCTGTTTCTGCGGTAATGTGTGTATGGTATGTAAAAAAGAAATTTCCTATTCTTCATTTAAAAAAGACTGATTGGATTTTTAAAAAGGAAAGCAGAAAAGAAGACATTGATTTTGCCGTTGAACATTTAAAGGTCGGAATTCCAATGGGGATTCAATTTTCCATATTAGGGCTTGGAATTTTGATTATTCAAAGTGTATGTAATACTTTCGGCCCTAACATTATAGCTGCATTTACGGCAGCATTAAGAATAGAACAAATTGCAACTTTACCGATGATTTCTTTTGGTATTGCGCTGGCTGCTTATGTTGCACAAAACTACGGAGCAAAAAACTTTTCCAGAATAAGAGAAGGGGTATCAAAAACCTCTTTGATAAACATTGGTTTAAGCTTGTTTATGGCATTCATTATGCACATGTGGGGAAGCGATATTGTTAGAATATTTATAGGCGATGCAAACGATGAGATTATTAAAATTGCAAGAAGCTATCTTTTAATAAGTACAATGTTTTATTTCTTCTTAGGTCAAATATTTATTTTCAGAAACGCGCTTCAGGGAATGGGGCAGACACTTATACCGCTTTCAGCATCTACCGCAGAACTTCTTGTGCGTTCTTATGCGGCAGTTTATCTTGCAGTTAAATACAGTTATTTCGGAATATTTTATGCAGGTCCTATTGCTTGGGTAACTGCATCACTAGTTGTAGCAGCAGGTTATTTTTTACGTATTAAAAAAATAATGAAACGGGCTTACGGGAAAATATAAATATTGCCTGCATATTTACTTGCAAGTGAATTATTTCTGTGTAAAAATCCTAGATAACGATTGGTCTTTTAAAAAATAAGGAGAAATATTATGTCAACATTTATTGAAGATGTTTATGCCCGTCAGATATTAGATTCACGCGGCAATCCGACTGTTGAAGTCGATGTAAAACTGACAAACGGAGTTATCGGTCGTGCAGCAGTTCCTTCAGGAGCTTCAACAGGTATATTTGAGGCTTTGGAACTTCGCGATGGCGACAAATCAAAATATATGGGAAAAAGCGTTCAAAAAGCAGTTGACAATATTAATAACATAATAGCTCCCGAACTTATTGGTGAAAAAGCCTCTCACCAAAAAGAAATTGATACGTTTATGATTGATATGGACGGGACAGAAAATAAGTCAAAACTCGGTGCTAATGCTATATTAGGCGTTTCTCTTGCAGTAGCAAAAGCAGCTTCAATGGCTTACGGAATGGCATTATACAGATACTTGGGCGGTATCAATGCTCTAACCTTGCCTGTTCCTATGATGAACATTATTAACGGCGGAGCCCACGCAGATAATAACATTGATTTTCAGGAATTTATGATTGCACCTGTCGGAGCAGAAAGCTTTCACCACGCTTTGCAAATGGGTTCTGAAGTATTTCATACACTGAAAAACGTTTTAAAAAATAAAGGAATGGCAACTTCCGTAGGAGATGAAGGCGGATTTGCTCCGAATTTAGGTTCTAACGCAGAGGGGATTGAAGTAATCCTTGAGGCCATTGACAAAGCAGGATATAACACTGACCAGATTAAAATTTGTCTTGATGTTGCCTCATCAGAATTCTACGAAAACGGAAGATATAACCTTAAAGGCGAGGGAAAATCCTTTGACAACAGAGAAATGACAGATTTCTTGGATGAATGGGTTAAAAAATATCCTATTATTTCAATTGAAGACGGAATGGCAGAGCAGGATTGGGAAGGCTGGGAAATGCTGACCGAACGTTTGGGATGCCGCTGCCAGCTTGTTGGCGATGACTTGTTTGTAACTAATACAAGAAGACTTGCAGACGGTATAAAACGCCATGTAGCAAACTCTATTTTAATAAAAGTAAACCAAATAGGGACACTTTCAGAAACGCTGGATGCAATATCAATGGCTCATGCAGCAGGTTATACAACCATAATTTCGCACCGTTCAGGCGAAACAGAAGATACATTTATTGCAGACCTGGCAGTTGCGGTTAACAGCGGACAAATCAAAACAGGTTCAGCGTCACGCACAGACAGAATTGCTAAATACAATCAGCTTTTAAGAATTGAGCAAAAACTCGGCTCTGCTGCAAAATATCTTGGCTTACAGGCATTTAACGGTCAAAAATAAAATTTAAAAAAATATATGATTAAAGCAGTGACTGTTCACTGCTTTTTTTATGGATTGAATGAAAAACAGGACTTTGTCAAACAGGCACGAATGTTGGAGAACTTCTAAAAGACATATCCACAGGGAGAACAGGGCTGTGCCAAGCAGGCACAAATGCTGAAAAACTTATTAAAGCTCTATTCACGTGGAGAGGCGGACTTTGTCCGCAGGAAAACTCCCGCTCTGAGGCGGGAGAAGGAATGAAAGTATAAGCTTTCAGCTTTTATGCATCAGCTTATTCTGTTCGTATGAAAAAATTATTTTAATTTGGCTTCTATTTTATCAAGACGTGCTTTTAACTCTGCGTTTTCTTTTTCCAATGCAGTTACTCTTGCATCAAGTTCTTTGATTGCATTGATTACAGCATAGAACATGTCTTCCAATCTGATTGTTAAAAAGCCGTTTTTACCTTTTTTAACAGCATCAGGGAAGATTTTTTGCAGGTCTTGCGCTATTACACCTACGTGAGGAGTTTTTGTTTTATCTTTTTTAAATGTATAGTTAAATACTTTTAACTGACGTATTTTATCTAGTCCTGAGGTGTTTTCGCCGTTAATATATTTTAATCGTTTGTCGGAAGACCCTGAAGACCAGCCCCAAGAACTTACGTTGAAGCTTCCTTCCTCTGCATTTTTGTAATATCCATGACCAGATTCACCGTAATATCTCATTAATGATCCGCTATCTCTGCTAACGTTAAAATATTCCATCTGGTCACCGTCATGCCCGTAAAAAGCAAGTATATCTCTTTCGCCTTTAGACCACAATGTACTGAAAACAAAACCTTTAACAAGTAAGTTTCCATTTACAACAACTGTACTGTCAACATGGGATTTACCATCTCTATATACACGTTTTTTTGAATCATTGTGAACTTCTAATACTGCAACTCCATCATTAAATTTAGGTTTGCCTCCTATGAATACCCGTTCAACATCATCTTTTGCCCAATCAGAACTTGATGAAGGTCCTGAATTAGCTCCGATACAGGTCTTATTGGAACCTGTTACATTATAACAAGCTTTATATCCTATTCCGGTATTATTGGAACCTGTTTTATTGGTATCTAATGCAGCATAACCCAAGGCGCTGTTATATGATCCTTCTGTGTTAGCTGTCATTGAATTTGGACCGACAGCGGTATTAACTGTGCCTGTTGTGTTTGACGGCATTGTATTATTACCTATTGCTACGTTTTGAGTGCCTGATGTATTTTGTGCAAGAGTTGAACGGCCTATAGCTGTGTTTTGAATCCCGCTTGTCGTTGATTTCATTGACTCATAACCGATTGCAGTGTTATATGCATAATCTGCATTGCTTGATGATGATAGAGCATTATAACCTATGGCAACAGTGCCTGTATCAGCGCGTGTATTAGCTCCAATGGCAACTGAGCCAGTAGAGGTTACAGCAGCATTGTTACCTATTGATATACCCTGATCACCGGTAGTAGCTGCAGAACGACCGATTGCAATACCGTATTCCCCGCCGGAATCTAAGACAGGATTAAGACCGTCACCTTCTCCAACTTTTGCACTGCCTATTGCAATTGACCATTGCGGAATTGCATTTGCACCTCCCAAAGCCAGTGAACCGTTACCGATTGCTGCAGAATAAGGTCCTAAAGCAGTTTGAAATGATGCACCGTTAACAGGATCTTCACCTTTTATACCTGCAACTGCCCAGGGACCGATTGCAATTGACCAGCGGTTTCTTGCCTGAGTTGCATAATTTTCATTTATATAACCTGATACATCGTGAGTTTGTCCCAAAGCTATTGAAGCAAAACCTGTTGCCTGAGCGTATTCTCCAACAGCAATAGAAAGATATCCTGATGCATTTGAATTCGCACCTATTGCTGTACTGTAATCACTGACAGCTTTTGCATTTGAACCTACTGCAGTAGAATATTTCTTAGTTGACTCTGCACTGTTTCCTATTGCTATACTGTTTGAGCCATCGGGTTTTGTATCTGTACCAACATTTACAGTATTTGTTCCTATTGCACTGCCGTTACTTACTGAACCCAATAATATACTATCGTTGTTTAAGCTCAACAATCCTTTGTTTACGCCGTCAACCTTAAAAGATATATGGTCTTTATGCGCTCGACTAAATGAATTAATAATTAATTTTACAGGTTCATCTGTATCCTCGTAATCGTTTTGACCAATCATGGCGGTTTGAACCGGACCCATACCATAATAGGCATCAGAAAGATTAGCTTCCGAATATCTCCAGGGACTTGATTGGTCTACTTTACTTCTGGTTGTTACCACAGGCGCCATCGCAGCCAAAACTATGCTCAAGATGAGCATCACTACCATCATCTCGGCTAATGTAAAGCCTTTATGCTTACCATTTAAAAACGGCTCAAGGAGTGCTTTTAGAGTGCCCCCCCCCGT
>ENA-OUQW01000422-OUQW01000422.1-human-gut-metagenome-genome-assembly--contig:-NODE-422-length-55469-cov-6.405475_pt1 | contig 55469 bp, 53 predicted proteins | sample MGYA00248464_ERZ548849 | MGnify/ENA primary metagenome ERZ548849 (study PRJEB26491, sample SAMN04978193) | human gut metagenome | host: Homo sapiens | study: EMG produced TPA metagenomics assembly of... | reverse complement strand
ATTGCAAGGTATTCTCCTCGCGAGTCTTTTACTAATTCATTTCTGATTTTCGAGATTCCTTGATTCTTCTCAAATTTTTTATATATTATTCTTTCATCATTATATGACATAACAATGCTCTGAAGATCTATATTTGAGGCATCATCATAAATTAAAAATTCATAATCTTTATATGTCTGGTTTAGTATAGATTCAATTGCGGTTCTTAAATATTCCTCTTTGGTATTATATATTGGCATCAAAACAGATACTTTCATCAATTTTCTCCTATATTTGGTATTAATAACTCTATATCTTCTTTAATAAAGAAATCATCATTTAAATACAAGTTTAACCAATCACTATGGCGCATTTCTTCAAGCATATTAGGCCTAAATAAACGCCACCTGCTATCAAGGTTCGTATATTTAGGCCAATACATATCAAGAATTTCTTTATCAATAAAGATAAATAAATCTTTGTATATTTTCCAAGTATGCTTTAGAGTAAATTCCGGGGTTACTCCAATATTTTTGAGAAAATGTGAAGCAATATATGTCTCAGAACAGTATTGCTGCCACAAATCTTTCTGTTTTATTGTTTTGTATTCTTCATATTTTTTTGTGTCAAGGGGTGAATTCCAGTATTTGAGCATATCTTGTGTATTACCGAATAAAAACATATCAGATATACCATAGTAACGATATTTAAAACTATTAAAAGATAAAGCAACAAGTCTTGAGTGCATATTATAATTGGGGCTAGGCGGATAAATCTTTAATAAATTAAATAAATCTCTGCTTAAATTTGTCGAATAAAATCTTTGATCCGTTCGTGTTTTTATCGCATATTCACAACCAAGCTTTTCGCCTTCTTCAAGTCCTTTCATTGTAGATAATATCTGATAATTCAGATTTGCCCTTCCTGCAAAATCAGGAGCTTTAGATAATAAAACTTTAACGCCAATAGATTCAAAGTTTTTTAGATATTTTTTATCTTCAGTATCCCATGTAGAAAGAATAATAGTTTCTGAATTATTAAAAATTTTTTTATAGATTTTACATGTTTCTAATGTAAAATCATTTTCTTTTACAATTGGCCCCTGTATAACAATACAAAGAGAAGGTATTGTATAGGCATCAGATTGCAACTGATAATTCTTAGCTTTTATAGGGAAATTTTTTAAATTATAAAAATCTCCATCTATTATAAGCGGTACTTTAGAGTTTTTTATTGAACATTTTTTATAATTTTTTGTGCTTTTTTTAGATATTTTAAAACCCAATATTCTATATATGATTCTATGTGAAGCAGGCTGCTTCTCTTTAGAGTAAATAAATTTTAGTAATAGTTTCCAGTAATACTTAAATAACACATCTTGTGGTAGTTTAAAATTTTTTTTATTTTTCTCATAATCTTTTATTATTCTCTTAATTCTGCATTTTTCTGATTTTTTGAGTACTCTTTTAATCTCTTTCTTATTTAAAATCCCGCACTCTTGTAGTTCATTTGCCATAAGCAATGCTAAACGCTTCCATTCGGTAAAACATGTAAGAATACCTTTTGTACTTTCAGAATCGCTATGTTCTCTCCAGCCTACATAACCTTGCGGTATTTCAATGAAGGTTAATTCATTTTTATATAAATAAACTAATACAGAAAATAAAAAGTTCCAATCATATACAAATGCGAATTCTCCTTTGGTAAAATTTATATCTTTCAAAATTTTTTTATTAAAACACCAGGCGCTGGGAACTGTGCAATCTGTAAAAATTTTAGACTTTAGCCAGGATGTTTTAGGGCATTCTATTTTATACTCATTATGTTCATTGGAATAAAACTCATTTTCAAATGCATGATGAATATGGTTTATGAATAAATTTGCCGGATATTTGTTAATGAGTTCTTGTTCAAATTGTATACAATTAGGAGATAAAATATCATCGGTGTGTAATATATGTATAAAATTATTACTTGCATTATTTATTCCTTGTAAAGTGTTAGAAATCGCTCCGAGGTTTATACTTGATTTTACATATTTGATATGCAAATCAGAGTAACTGTCAATAAGCATTTTGATATTTTCTGTATCATCAGTGTCATCACTTATTACGACTTCAAAATCTTTAAATGATTGCTTTCTTAAAGATTCAAGTGTTTCTTTGAAAAGACTGAGGCGTCCGTGATATGGAATTACAATGGATATTTTTTCAATCATTTTTTCCCTCTTAGTGCATACATGTGAAAGAATTTATATAATTTAGATTTCTGTTTAGTTTCAATTTCTTTATTTTCTAAATTTCTTACTCTTTCTTCTAAATTGTGATATTGAATGGTTAAATCAGATAAAGCATTTCCTATTATCCAAAACAGCCGTGCTAATATTCTATCTATCTGAATAACAACAAAGAGATTTTTGTTATTCCATAGATGTAATGATTGCTTTGCACACATATAAAAATCATGCTTCAATGCGTTAGCAGGAATATAACAATAACCTTCCGGCATATTTTCTCCAGCTCCGAGATAACCATGCATTTTTAAATCTACAACTTTAAAATTTTGATATAGTATAAGGTAATACATGTATATGTAATGATCAAAATCAAGTCCGGTAAGAGTAGAAATTGAATTGTTAAAATCTATTGAGACAAAGAAGTCTTGAAGAAATTCATTTTTATATACAGGAAGGTTTGAGAACCATAAATACAAATCTTTTTCTTTTTCTGCAAGAGTTGAAAAGTTTTCATTTGATTTGAAATGAGATTTACATTGTTCCCTGATTTTACACATGCCAATGTGTTCAAAATTCCAAACGGTATTACCATACAGTTTTTTTGTTTCATATATACTATTACAGATTGAATACAAATCGACATTTTTTATTATTTCGGATTCGGAATCTAAAACAATATAATAATCATATTGGTTTTGAAGTGATTTTAATGCAAAAAACTTTTTGATATTAATTATGCCTCCATTTTCAAAAATACGCAGTTCATCAGGAAGAATAATTTTATATTCATATTCACCAAATTCTTGTGCTTCTGATTCATTAGAGAAAATAAAAAATAAATCAGCTTGCAAATTTAAATAGTTCTTTCTAAATGTGTCTAAGAAATTTTTTGCATAGTTAAAATGTGGAGGATATGTTGGAATTATGAATGCAACTTTGTTTACCATAAATCTTCCCTCTTAAATTAACCCGTTTTTTTTGTAAATATCTATTCTATTAGCCAGTGACTCTCTTAAATCACAAAATGGCATAGCAAAAGGAGTATAATATTTGATATTTCTATGCCTCCAGGGATTGTAAAATGGTAAAGCTCCATTTTTATCAGATATGAATTTGTCTTGTGCTAAATTTTCTTGTATAAAAAATGCATTAACACCATTGACGCAAGTTCCGACAAGCCGGTAGCCGTAATTTTTGCACAAATGGTAGTATGCACTCAGAGAGGCTCCTTGACTGTCATCAACCGGCCAAATCCAATCTTCTTTATATGGAAGCACGTAATCTGTAGAACAATCCTTCGGATCCGAAGCAGGTGGTATTAGCGGGTTGTATTCTACACATATAACTCTTGGTATGATTTGTTTTCTTTTTAGTATGGCTTCCAGTACATGCCAATCGTTACCATCAATATCAATAGATAAGAAATCTATTTCTCCTTGAAATTCTGCTTTGGCAAATAATTCATTAATATTATCTTTTGTAATAAAATCATTTAATATGGCTAACTTTTTATCCTCCAAAGAAGTTTTAAAAAAAGTCTTTATCTTATTGCAATCGTCTTTATTGCCATCAATCCAGAGTCCTGACCAGCCTGTATCTAATAATAAATGACTATTACATTCAATTCCGTCCTGTACGCCAAACTCTATAAATTTCTTATTTGTGGTGCCTATTCGTGTAAATATTTCATTGATTATTCCGTCTTCATCATTCTGTGAAAAGACTTTATAACCAAATCCGTCAAGATAGAGCTTATTTTTGTAGCGTTCTTGCAACTCAATTTCCCATCTCTGGCCTCCAACATAGTTTGAACGTTCTAATATTTTATTATTTATTTGTAAAATAGATTGCAGACAATTTAGAACATTCTCTAAAAGCTTTTTATTCTCATTCTGTTTTTTATTGCGGAGTTTATCTATAATTTTTTGTCCTAATTTAAATTTCATTTATGCTCTCCCTAAATATTTATCATTATTAGCACCAGGGTATTTAACGACTACGTTTTGTGTGCCGTCTTCTAGGCATTCAAAATCAGTTGCCTCCATAGGTTCCATAACAATAATGTCACCTTTTTGGTATTCAACTCCGTTCATTTTTACTCTGCCTTGAATGATAACAGTGAGCTCTGTCGCAATTTTGTGATAATGTTTTTCTTCATAATCTCCCTTATTGTAGCTTTTTACCGCAACTTCCACATCATTAGTTTTTATAAGTGTCGGTTCAAAATTTCCGACAAACCACCCTTTTACCATATCTTCAAGTCTTGCTGTTCTCATAATACTAATGCTCCTTGATGCTCTTTTACTGTTTCAATGTATTTATCTAAATCTTCTGGAGTTCCGGTTCCGTGCATTTGGGTTTTATCTATCGTATAAATTCCAAACTTTTTACCCTGATTAATTGCATAGTTATAAACAGGTGCAACGTAAAACTCATTGTTCACCCTTTCATTTCTTACAATCATATCAATAGCATTTTCTACAAAATCTCTGCCTTTATTGAAATAATAAATTCCAACTGTTGCATTTTTTGAGATAACTTCTTTTTCTCGAATTTCCGTAATGAATCTATTTTTATCTAGTTTTGCATATGACCATTTTTTGTCGTTATCTTCAAAACAAAGAACAGAACCGTCAAGCCCTCTTTTTTTGCTATCATTTATGTACTCTGAAATATCCATATCAACGATTTGATCTGAATTTGCTATTAAAAGAGGTGTATCATTATTGATTAATCTATGAGCATGTAAAACTGTACAGGCGGCACCTTCTGTTAATTTGTCAATCATAACAAATTCAACTTTATAATTAGACTTTATCCATTTAACAGTTTCTTGTTCATTGTTATAATGTTCAAATCTTGTGAGTAGAATAAACTTTACATCTGGTATATTCAGATTGTCTAGAACATGGCATATCATAGGCTTGCCTAAAACATCAATAAACGGTTTGGGCTTTTTGTATCCTGCTTTTGCAAATCTTGAGCCAGCTCCAGCCATTGGTATTACTATATTAATCATATTTCTAACCTCTCCTGTGTGCTAAATAATTTTCATACATTTGGTAATTTGAGAATGTTACATAATCCTTTTTGGGAATTTCATAAGTTCCTATACTTTTATTGTCTAAAATCATTTCGTTAAAAGTGGCGCTTATATAATATTGTCCGAGTGTATCAACATCTTTTTCTATTACCCCAAATGCAGAGCGTACAAAGTCTTGTCCCTTTTTAAAGTAACAACATCCTGTAGATGCGATATTAGAAATCGGACGTTTCTCACTTGTTTGTATGACAAAGTTATTTTCATCTAATAAAACGGAACTGTATTGTGGATGAACTGCATTTATTGTTACAATACCAGCGTCAAGATTTCTTGTCCGAAAACTTTCTATGGCAGGCTTAATGTCAGTTTTTATAAGCTGACTTCCATTAATTATCAATAGTTCCTCTTCATTATTAATTTCATCTATTGCAAATAATGCTGAGCATACAGCTCCTTTTGTATCTCCAGCAATTTCTATAATTTTACATTTTGGGCATAAAATTTTTAATGTATCGCCTAAAAAATATTTATCCTGATCTTCTTTTCTTATAATACACGTAATGTTGTTTCCAACGGTTTTCAAGAGCTCAATAGTCCTCTGAATAATAGGCTTATTTTTAATTTCAATTAAATACTTAGGGTAGCCTTTTTCACAGAAATCTTTATCAGAACCTGCCATTAAAATCAGTATATTCATTATCTAACACCTCCTAAAATTAGATTTGAGCTTTCTGTTTCGATTTCTTTTATTCTATTTTTGATGTTTTGATAAGTTACATCATTTACGGTTTCAACTTTCAAAAGATGAGCACCACTAGATAGAGCAGCATTGATTCCGTTTAAGTTATCTTCTACTACCAGGCATTCTTGCGGTTCTAAACCAAATCTTTTTATCGCTGTCTGGTAAATTTCAGGATTAGGTTTTGGCATAGTAACATCCTGATTAGACAGAGTAAAATCAAGGTATTTTTGTAAATCAGCTTTTTCCATCATCATATCAATAGTTACTCTGACAGAATTTGACGCGAGAGCCAGCCCGTAACCTTCATTTTTTAATTTTGATAGAGCATATTGGTGACAAAAAAGAGGTTTACATTTCATGTAAACATGTTCCATTGTATAAATCTGTTTCATGTGATTAATAAATTTATGTAATCCCTTTGGTAAGCCCTTTTCAATTGTAAGCATTTCAAGTTTTTTTTTCGTGGGAAGCCCGTCAAAAGTAACAAGATGATCATATCGTGAAATTTTGTAGCCAAATAGTTCTAAAGCCTGATTTAATGCTTCATAGTGCCAGTCTTTTGCATCAATAAGTACTCCGTCCATATCAAATATTACTGCTTTAATTTTTGACATTGAAAAACTCCTTTGCTTCCATAGGATAATCAGTACACAGCATTATCCCATTAATATTTCTATATATATTCCACACTTTTTTATATTCTCTTTTGTGTAAATCTGGAGAAACAATACAGACTTCTTTGTCTTGATTTAAAATATTTTTGATTTCTTTTTCTCCAAACCAGTCAGAATTAAAAGAATCAAGCCATATACCTTCAGCTTTATCAAACATAATTGGCTCAGGTATTATATCACTTTGACCGGTAAAGAATTTTAATCCTGTTTTGTGTTGATAAACCATCTCCGGAATGCTCATATCAAATGTGAAATAGTTTGAAACTCTGTATTTCTCAAGCAGTCTTTTAATCTCATCGGCCATGCCGTCAGCTTTTATATTCAATGCAAGCGTTAAATCTCTGCCATCAAGGAGTTTTAATAAGTCCTCAAATTTCATCTCTCCACCTTGCGGCATATTATGAGAAATTACAATTTCACCTTTGATATCACGTAGATCTGTTTCAATACCAAAACCACTGTTGAAAGCACGCTCAAATGCTATCTTTGTATTCTTTTCAGTTTCTTCTTTCCAAAAGCCCCTGTGAGCTAGTATTTTTATATTAAATTTACTCATAAACCATCCTATAAACTAATTCCATCCCGATACCTAAGATTCATATTTTCATCTTCATCGATGAATTTTAGTGCCATGTTTATATTTGTCTGATTAAATAACCACTGAAGATATGATAAATCCTTATACTTGTGATAGTAATGATATGCAAAAGTCTTTCTCCAGGAAGCAACCGAATATTTATTACGTAATCCTAGTTCTGCGATAATATTTTTGAATGAATAAAAAACTGTTGTCCGATGTCTCTTATTGCCGTTTGCATTTGAGAATAGATATTCATTATTCTTTTTATCTTTTATAACTTCAGCAATTAATTTTAAGATTTCTTCGTTTAATGGTATGGATTTATTTTTTTCAATACAGAGATATTTTTTGTTTTTAATATCCTTTACCCTTAAATTCAATAAGCTTATTAAATCAATTCCGGTGTTAATGGCTAATGTGAACATTAGTAATTCACTAATTTGATTTTTTTGCCTGTATAAATCTTTTATACAATTTATTTCTTGGATATTTTTTATTGGTATACTGCTACCCATTATTAAAGCTTACTTCCTAAGAGAATTTTCCATTACATCGTTAGATAAAGGTTTTAAAACTCTACTCATTTACACTTGTGTTGAGTTGTAAATAAGCTGAAGTCTCTTTAAATATTTATCTGTTAAATATAATACTGTAAGCCACTATGTAATTTTTTTATTTTGTGATAGACTTGTTAAAAGTAAAGTGTTTTTTTACAACTCAACACAAGTGTAAATATGTTGAGTTGTTTTGTAGAAAGTTGTGTTATTCTGACATATTATAGGATAAAGTTGTTATAACTATTGTCAATTATATCCTGGTCAATTCCTATATAACGAAGCGTAACCTGCGGTGAATAGTGATTGAATATTTTTTGCAATACTACAATATCTTTAAACTTTCGGTAATGGTGATATCCAAAAGTTTTTCTTAAAGTATGAGTACCAATATTATAATCAATTCCTGCCTTACGGCAAATATCATTTATAATTCTATAACATTGAGTTCTTTCCATTCTATTATTGAATACAGATAAAAATAATGGCTCATCAGCTTTTCTGCCTTGAGTAAATTGGGCAAACATGGGCTTTAGTTTTGAATTAATCGGGAAACGTTTATATTTTCCGGTTTTCTTTTCTGTAATACTTATGTAATCTTTATTTTGGACATCTCTAACATCAAGATTTAAAATATCAGAGATTCTTAAACCACAATTTGTGCCAATCGTGAAAAGTAATAGATCTCGCAAACTTTGTTTACGTAGTATGCTTTCAATTTTTTTTAAATCTTTTTTTCGTCTAATCGGTTCTACAATATTCATAGTATCTCCTTTCTTAATTCTATAATTGTTTTGTATAAAATTTTGGAACCAACTATTATTTTTATAGAAAAATGACAATATAGATTTTGGAAAATAAAAATAAGCTGTTTCTCATTCTTGCAGTCTATTCAATTCCTCATAAAAAAATATTGGCCGATAAAATATATTAAAAAACTCTCTTTTTTGTAAATATAACCTGACGGATAAATTTGAAAGTAGGAATATTGGTACAATTTAGGTGTTGTTTAGATTTAAGCCACTTCACTGAATTTAAGAAAAATTATCCTTTTTATCCTTTTCTTATCCTTAAAAATATCCTTTTTTCCTGCGTGTTCTGGGAAATTTGCCTTAAACTCGGGCAGGTGTTGAAATTAAGCAAGGATAGAAAAAGGATAAAAACTTCCGAATAGTGGGAAAATTGTTGTCGGATTAGTAAATCCGACCTTGCAAGCTTGGAAGTGGTTGGAAGTCAAGTTTTGAATTATTTTATTTTATCCAAAACCACAGGAAAATCTAATAAAGTTTGAGCAAGCTTATCTCTATCCCATAGTGCAATATCGTTAGCTTTAGCAAGTTCAATTGCCCCTTTTGTATAATAGCTATTTGTTACCACCATACCAGCATCAGCATTATAAAATTTCATAGCGGCAACAACCTCTTGAACAGCCTTATTACTAACATTATTCAAGTAACATTTAGCTTGAACAACTGTTTTTCTTCCCATTTTTGAAATAATTATATCTGCACCTTGGTCGCCACTACTTTTGGTAACTTCAACTTTATAATTCATTTGCTTAAATAAAGCTCCGAGTAGATGTTCAAAAGCAAAGCCATCTAAACCATCAATATCTTCTATTACTATGTTATTCTTTGTTAATTTTTCATTATTATCAATTAATTGCTTATATTTATTTGTTTGTTCTTCTAAAGTTAATTCATCTATATAGTTATTTATCGAATTTTCAAGATTGGTAGGAATTTGAATATTTTTAATTTTTGCATAACGCTCTATAAATATTAAATAGTCGGTATTATTGTCAAAAGTACGAACATAACACTCCTTGATACTATCCCAATCATCTGTACAATTAGAGTTATCTTCAGCAAATTGTTTTATAAATTTTTTAAATAAAATTTCAAAAAATAATTCATTTAATAACTCTTGTGAATCATATATTGACCATTTTGTATTTTGTAAAGATACCTGCATGTTTTCAGTATTTATTGAATTAATAACTTGAACCAATTTAGGGTCAGTTGGCATTTCATTAGACATAAGAATATTATCAACTAATTCTATAGCATTTTTTAATTCTAAACCAGTTATTGCTCTAACTTCTTTTAATAACGCAATTTTATTTGTTTTGCCAAATTCTTTTATTTTATCTAAATTTTCAAATTTGTTCATTAAGGAAGTTTTAATTGTTTCAATATATTCATTACCAAATTCCTCACGTAATAATTTTATATATATTCTAAGTTTATCTTGGGGTATAGGTGAATATAATTGATACTTTTCATCATTAGAAACCAAAGGTTGTAAAAATTTGTAGGTAAAATCTGTTATTTGTTTTTTAAAAGCTTGTTTTTTTGCTATACGTTTATTTTTTTGTTTTTGTTCAAAAAATTCTACTATTTTCACAAACACAAAAGCAATTATAACTATAATTAAAAAAATTTTCATATAATTCTCCTTATTATAATTATAGCAAAAACACACGACAAATTTAGTAGGTAGGTCGGTTTTACCACACCGACGATAAAATTCTCATTTTATCTGCCACTTTTTCTCAAACTGCAAGTCAAATTATAGTAAAATTTGTCTATTTTTAGAGATTATAGCCATGGCAGAAACGCACTAAAAAAGAGCCTTTTCAGGCTCTTTCAAAATGGAGGAGGAGGTGGGATTCGAACCCACGGTACGCTCGCACGTACGACGGTTTTCAAGACCGCTCCAATCAACCGCTCTGGCACTCCTCCAAAGATATTTAATTGGTAACAAATCTATACTACACAAAACAAAATTTATTGTAAAGGGGGTAAAATAATTTTGTAGCAGTGATGCCCATCTACTCCGCCGATTGTAAAGGTGAATCTCGATTTGATTGTTTGTTATATAATTATTTATAAAAGGAGTGGGGTATGTTTGATTATTTTAAGGGGGTTATTTCTGATAAAAGAAAAACTTCTAAAGGGACTTTTATAACTATTGATGTTTCGGGTATAGGATATCTATTAGAAGTTACTGAGATTGATTTTAACTGTACAAAAGTTGATGAGAGTGAAATGCAAAAAGTCTATGTGTTATTAACACATAGAGAAGATGCAATGTCTTTATATGGTTTTTCTAATAAAGAAACCAGAGATATTTTTCAGATACTTTTATCTGTATCCGGTGTTGGTGCAAAAATGGCAATTGCACTGTTAAATGAGTTTGATGCTTGTGATTTAATTTCGTTGGTTATTGATGGAAATTTCAAGGAACTTACAAGAGCCAAAGGAGTCGGTCCAAAGCTGGCACAAAAAATTATTCTTGAGCTTAAAGATAAATTGATGAAAACGGAACTGCCAAGAACTTCCTGCAAGCTTCCAAAATCTCAGGCTTTTGACGATACGCAAGCTGTATTACTTTCTCTCGGGTATGAAGAAAATGAGATAGAAGATGTTCTTGAAAAAATTATGCCTACTATTCAAGATCATTCAAATTCAGAGGAGGTGATAAGAAAAGCTTTAACATGTCTATCTATGTAAATTATTGTAAAGTTTTTAAAATTTTTAGCAAATTTAATTTTTACAAGACTTACTATAGTAGAGTAGAAGGTTTTATATATGAATTTCAATATCCAACCAATTAATTTTAATATCGCCAACGTCCGCTTTAAAAGTAATTCTAATATTAGCCAGCCAAAAGGTTCAGATTTAGAGCGAAATCCTAAAATGGACTCCTTTGAAATGTCTATAGGATATGTAAACGATGCCCACGGACAAACTAATAACATGATGAGAATATTGTCTGGTATAAAGGGGGATTTGAAGCTTTCAGCCGGAGATAATGACATTGGTGATGAAAAGAATGATGCTATACATCAAGCGACAACAAAATTTTTAAACATTGCAGACATAAAAGCCTCTGCATTAGGTAACCACGAAATTGATATGTCACAGAAAGATTGTATTGATGCTATAAATAGATTTAATGGCTTAATGCTTTCTATAAATTTTGAACAAATTCCGTTAGAAGAACAAGACCCTGAAGATATCCAAAAATATGGACGTGCAGATTTAAAGAACCATCTCACAAAATCTGCAGTTGTAGAAGTTAAAGGAGAAAAAATCGGCTTAATCGGAGCTTCTCCAATTGATATGATGAGCCGTTTAACACATCCTAATTATTACACAGATTGTTCTGTTGATGACTTGGATGATACAATAGAACTAATTCAAAATGAGATTGATAAGTTTAAAGAACAAAATATAAACAAAGTTATTCTTGTATCGCACTTAGGACATAAAGCAGATAAATTTGTCGCTGAAAATATTGATGGAATCGACGTAATTGTCGGTGGTCACACCCATGAACTGATAAAAGATATTAAAGAAGGGGAAAATTTATTATATTCAAAAACAGGTGAGCCAATAATAATGACAGAAGCAGGTAGAGATGGTAATTATTTTGGAAAACTAAACCTGACTTTTGATAAAAATGGTGTTATTACTAAAGCTCAGAATAATTTAGGTGAAACAAGATTATTCCATAAAAACATGATTAACCAGTATGTATTTGACAATATTTTAGGCGTTCCGGAAAAAGTAGGTTATATAAAACAGGCACCACCGCCGCCTAAAAATTTAGCAGAAGAAAATCCGCATGCAAATTTTGTATGTGATGTAATGAGAGAAAAAACAAATTCGGATATTGCACTATGGCACCATAGCGGGGTCAGAAGCTTCTTCCATGAAGGTGAGATTGATTCCCGTGATGTAAAAGAAATGGCACCGTTTTTAGATTATGTCGTAACGGCTCAAGTTTCTGAAAAAACTCTGGTAGATGCATTCAAGAAAGCTGTAGATATGACGTTTGAAACTTCGGCTCACAAACCTGGACTGATAGCAGTTTCTGGGCTGAATTATACAGTTGACCCTGAAGAAGGGGAGCTTCTTGCTATGAATTTCATAGATAAGGAAGGAAAAGAACATAAAATTGATGTAGAAAATCCTAGTGAAGATAAAATGTACAAAGTGGTAACTGACGAATTTTTGATGTCAGCCGGTGCTGATTACGATATTCTGGCTCCAGAAGAAGTTTATGTGGAGAAATTCCCATATGATAAAGATGTGCTGACTTGCGAATATATAAAGGAAATGAATGAACCTGTTGTGATTAATCAAGTTGGCAGAATTAAGTTTGTACATGAAGAAGATTAAAAGCAAAATTTATTTTTAGAAGTTTTAATATTCAAAAAGCAGGAAAATATGAATATAAAAGTAGCATTATCTAATATCAACCCATATACATTTACATTTAGAAAATCTCAGGATACATCTAAACATAATAACCTTGAAAAGACTCCTGAAAAAGATGTATTTGAAATGTCTGTTGGTTATGTGAATGATCTTCACGGTCAGACAAATAATATGACAAGAATTTTATCCGGTATCAAAGGTGATTTAAAACTTTCTGCTGGTGATAACGACATCGGAGATGAAAAGAACAAAGCTGTAAACAGAGCTGTAATGAAATTCATGAATTTGGCAGGCATTTCCGGCTCTGCCCTGGGAAATCATGAACTTGATACAAAGCAAAAAGATTTTGTAGATACGATTAATGGATTCAATGGAGATTATTTTGCAGTTAATCTAAAACAATCTCCTATAGAAACTCAAGATCCGGATGATGTTGAAGAGCAGGAACATATAGAGTTAAATAAGTTTATAAAAAAATCTTCAATTATAGAGGTGAAAGGGGAAAAAATAGGTTTAATAGGCGCTGCTCCAATTGATTTAACAGCAAGGGTTACTCATCCATCATACCATATGGATTGTTCTGTTGAAGATTTAGACGATACTATAGAAGATATTCAGGAGCAAGTTCAAGAACTAAAAGAACAAGGGGTGAACAAAATATTCCTGTTGTCGCATATGGGAAATCAAACAGATAAAATAGTTGCACAAAAGACACAAGGAATAGATGTTATTATTGGCGGTCATACACATGAGTTAATAAAAGATGTTAAAGAAGGAGAAAATCTCCTCTATTCTCTGACAGGAGAACCTGTTGTTATAACAGAAGCCGGAAAAAACGGAAATTATTTTGGCAGACTTAATCTTACTTTTGACAAAGACGGAGTGATTACAAAGATACAGAATAATTTGGGTGAAACAAGACTCTTCCAGAAAAATATGATTAACCAGTATATAATTAATGAAATTTTAGGACAGCCGGAAGAAGTCGGATACATTAAATCAGTTACGCCTCCTCCAACTACATTGATTGAAGAAAATGCTCATGCAAATTTCATGTGCGATGCCATGCGCGCGGAATTAGCCACAGATATTGCGATTTGGAATAACAGCGGAACAAGGAGTTTTTTCCAGCCAGGTGTAATTGATTCCCGTGATATTAAAGATATTGCTCCTTTTGAAGACAGAGTTTCCGTAGCAGATGTTTCGGAAAGAAAACTTGTTGACTTCTTTAAGCATGCAATTGAAGATACTTACAGAACTCAGGGGAATAAACCTGGATTGATGGCAGTTTCGGGTATGACATATTCTGTAAATCCTGAAAAAGGAATTTTAACAGGCATGAGCATTATTGATAAAGACGGTAATGAAATCAAAATAGATGTTGATAATCCGAGTGATGATAAATTTTATAAAGTAGCAATGGATTCATTTATGATGTTTGATGGAGCTGATTTTGATATTTTGGCACCAAAAGAAGAATGTATAAATTATCCATTTAACAAAGATTTTCTGGCATGCGAATATATTAAGCATTTGAATGAACCTGTTGTTATTAATCAAACAGGACGTATTAAATTTGAATCATAATAATTCTTTTATGGCTAATGGCAGGTATTTTGGAAGTTCTGATGCAAGGACAGAGTATTCTGTAAGTTCTTCCGAAGCTATTTCACCGGTGCGCGAGTGGAGGTAAACTCCAAGTCTTGCCGCTTCGTAAAGCGGTATCTTCTGTGCTAACAAGCCTGCAATAATTCCCGCAAGTACATCTCCAGAACCTGCTTTTGCGAGTGCCGAGTTTCCATGCTGGTTAACAAAATAATTCTCTTTGTCTGTAATAATTGTTCTGTGTGTTTTTAGAACAACAGTGCAATTATATTTCTCTACTAATTTTTTAGCAGAATTATCTAAGTCGGCCAGAACTGCATCTAGACTAATTCCTAAAAGCCTTGCTGCTTCAAGTGGATGCGGCGTAATAATCGTTTCTTCCGGTAGTTTAATGTCTGTTTCAGCAAGAATATTCAGACCGTCAGCATCAATAACAATTGGAGAAGATGTGTGTTTTATTACTTTTTTAAATAATGTTTTATTTTTACCCAAACCGCAGCCAATTAAAACGACAGAAAAATCTTTTATTGACCTTAAGCCTTCTTGTGTTGAAAGATAAACAGCCTCCGGAAGCAGAGCCGATACAGAATGTATTATATCTTTTTCCGTTGCGAGAGCTGCAAACCCGCCACCGCATTTTAAGATTGAAACCGTCGATAAATATGCCGCGCCGATATAGTTTTTAGAGCCGGCAAAATTCAAAACTTTACCAAAGGTCCCTTTATTAGAATTTTGTGCTCTGATTGGCATTTTATAAGTTGAGTTGTCGTATGATTTCATAAGCTACTATTGCAACAGAATTTGATAAGTTTAAACTGCGCTGTCCTTCTACCATCGGTATTGTAATTGCATTTTCTTGAGTTACATATTCCTGCGGAAGACCTCTTGATTCAGGACCAAAAACAATAAAATCTCCGTCTAGGAATTTGATATCAGTGTATTTCTTTTTTGATTTTGTTGTCAAGTAGAAAAATCTTCCATCAGGAAACTGGCTATATAAATCGTCCATCGAATTAACTTTATGTAAATCTACACTTTCCCAGTAATCCATTCCTGCACGTTTAGTGTATTTATCTGTTAGTGCAAAACCAAGTTTTCCAACAAGATATAGAGATGCACCTGTACAGGCGCATAATCTTGCAATATTTCCGGTATTTTGCGGAATTTCCGGTTCATATAAAACAATATTAATTTTTACCATACCCTTACCTTAGTAAATTGTAAATGATTGGTTAGAAGAAATCAAGCTGATGGCGCAAATTTTATTTTTATAGGTTTTATTGTATTATAATATATAATAATTTATAAGGAGTAAAACTTGAACAATAATATAAATAATGTCAATTTTCAAGCCAATATGTATCTTTTTGGCAAGTACAAAGGAGAAAAGATCTGGCAAGAGATTGCTAAAGAATTTGAGCAAAAGACTGCTAAATATCCAACTGATGTCATTACAATTGGAAACAAAAAAAATCAAAAGAGGATATGCGTATAATGCATTATGCGCAAGGTTGCGGTATTGATACATATTTTGATATTAAAGCAGATAATCTTAAAAAGATTTTAGAACTGCCTAAAAATGCAATAGTTGAAAAATTCGTTAAATTTACAGATATAATGTCTCGTTATGCTAACAGACGAGAGGATGCACTTCAATTGCCATACTATATTGATAGCAACGATCGTGTCTCTTATAGAAATCTTTCAGATAAAATTGCATATAAAATACAAAAAGTTGAAATGGAAGCTGATGATATACTTAGGCTATTTATTTTTAAATAGATATTTAGCTTCTATTACAACCGGCAGTCCTCTTACCACACAGAATACAATCGCAAATACAGCTGCCCAGAAACCAATTGTCCAGATAATTTCTCTATTCGGACAAACCGGAATTTTAGCTGCAATAATTAAAACAAATGCTAGAACTTTTGCAACAGCATAGCTTATTCTCATAAACTTAGAACCTGTAATAAATTTGCATACCGGGTTAACCTGCATTGCAAAAGGAGTTAAACCTTGTTCCATTGCTGCACTTCTTATTGTATCTGTAATAAAACCTCTTGTAATTGCAATCAACGGGAATAAAATATTGAGCCATCCCATAACAGCAAATAAAATCCAGTATGTGTTTTCAACAATTCTGTCGCCCATAATATCAAGAAGTGCACCGAATTTTGATTCTTCATGAAATTTTCTTGCAACATAACCGTCTAAACCGTCTAGAGCAAAAGCAATAATAGTTAAAGCCAGTGCCCAGAGATATGCAGCTGTGTTACCCTGGCAGGAGTATATTAGATACACTGCTGCGAACATTACGAATATTCTAAATATAGATATAAAATTAGCCATTTTTTTCAACCTTTTGGCGGGAGACATTCCGTATAACTACCAGCTTAAACTTTACCTACTCCGTCTCCCTTTGGAACAGACTACCGGCTGGATGAGCTCGTCAAATCTTCATTCTGGAAAGTGCAAAGTCTTTTTTGTTCAAATCTTCAACTTTAGAGCCTAGCATAATTTTTTCTGCTTCTTCAAGTACGCTTACAACCGCATAGCCATTGGCACCGTCCGAGCGGGCTTTTTGACCTGAAGCGCAGCAATTAACAAAGTGCTGGCAGGCAAGTTTCAATGGTTCGATTTCGAGATAATCAAGTGCATAATTTTGTGAATTAGCAGGTTTGAAGTTATCATAAACTTTAAGTTTGTCAGTTGGAGCTGTATCATCAAAAATAGCAGTTGCTTTTGTACCTCTAACAAGCAGGGTTACATGTTTTTGAGGTGTAATCCAGCTGTCTGAAATATGTGCAATCATACCGCCTTCAAATTCAACACCGATATGAGTTATGTCCATGATGTCATTTCTGTCGGAAGAACATCCGATTGCAGAAATCACTTTTACAGGGCTTTTACCTGTTACATAAGCAATCATTGAAACATCATGCGGTGCCAAATCCCACATAACGCTTCTATCATTTTTATGATAATTAACATTCAATCTATCACTTTGAGCATAAACTAATTCGCCCAGCACACCCTCTTCAATAAGCATTTTTAATCTGTTTACAGCAGGATGATATAAAAGCAGATGGTCAACCATAAGAACAAGTCCTTTTTCTTCGGCAAGTTCGGTTAAAACTCTGGCTTCTTCTGCAACTGTAGAAATAGGTTTTTCTACGTAGACATTTTTACCGGCTTCTAGCATAGCTTTTACCATTTTGAAATGTGTGTGGCTTGGAGTTACAACGGCAACTCCTGTAATAGATTCATTATTAATAATATCTTTAAAATCTCTGGTTACATTAACGCCTGGGAATTGTTCCTGAACGGTTTTAAGAGATTCTTCATCTAAATCACAAACAGTGTCTAATACATTAAGATTATAAAAATTACGGACAATATTTTTGCCCCACATCCCCATTCCGATTACTGCAATTTTTTGTTCTTTCATACCTTCTCACTCTTTCATTAACTTATTAATAATAATTATATTACAACAGTAGTTTCCCGTAAATACATTAATAAAAATTTAATCTGTAAATTTTTGTAAAACATCTGTAATAAAGACATAAAATGTGGAGTATTTTTATATTGGAAAATATTTTTAAAATTCCCTCTTGAAATAAAATTTTGTTAGCAATATAACGGTATTTGGTAAAATTACAATTTTGGGAATATAAGTAGTTATGGAAATTTATTTTTTAGCATTAGGAATGCTGCTTATTGGAGCTTTGCTTTCAATAGTGGTGAAAGAGCAATGGAAATTTAAAGTTTGCTCTATTTTTTCTTTTTTATCAGCCCTGACAATGATGTTACCGGCTGTTGCAGTTTTGATTAAAGGTATTCCGCTTATCAAAACTGTTGAATTATCTCCTATTACAGGAAATGTAGATTTCATTATAGATCCCCTTACAGCTTTCTTTTTGATTGTAATTTCAATCATGAGCTTTCTCGGGGTTCTTTATGCAAACGGGTATATGAAACCTTACCTTAATAAAGGTATGAATGTTTCATCACACTGTTTCTTTTTAATGATGTTAATCGCGTCAATGACTATGGTTGTTACGGTTCAAAATGCATTATTCTTCCTTATTGTTTGGGAGATAATGTCATTATCTTCTTTCTTCCTTGTTATATTTGAAGGAGAAAAGAAAGAAGTTTTGAAAGCCGGTATTAAATATTTAGTTTACATGCACTTATCAGTCATATTTATTATGGCAGCATTTATTCTATTAAATATAAAAACCAGCAGCTTGAATTTTGGAGCATATGCTTATTATCTGCATAATGATGCTTCAATGGCAAATTTAATATTCCTGCTTGCATTTGTCGGCTTCGGCATCAAAGCAGGTTTTGTACCGTTTCATAACTGGCTTCCGGATGCGCACCCTGCTGCACCGAGCCATGTATCCGGTATTATGTCCGGTGTTATGATTAAAACCGGTATTTATGGTATTTTGAGATTTCTTTTATTTGTCGGTACGCCGTCAAAAATGATTTCTTATACAGTATTAACAATAGCTGTTATTTCTGCTTTGTACGGTGTTTTGTACGCAGTAACACAACAGGATTTAAAAAGGCTTCTTGCATATTCAAGTATTGAAAATATTGCCATTATCGGTATTGGTATCGGTGTTGGTATGCTCGGCTTAACTTACGGAAATCCTTATGTGGCTGTTTTAGGCTTTGCCGGCGGTATTCTCCATATATTAAACCACTCAATATTCAAAGAATTAATGTTCTTTGCAGCAGGAAGTGTTTATTTAAAGACTCATACAAGAAATATGGAGCTTTTAGGCGGATTGATGAAAAAAATGCCTTATACTGGTCTATTATTTATTGTTGGTTCTATCGCAATCTGCGGATTACCTCCGTTTAACGGATTTATTGGTGAATTTCTAATTTATGCGGGTATGATAATGGGTATTCCTGCTTCAGAAATCAGCCTGTTTCTGGTGCTGATTCTTTCAATTGCTGCTCTGGGTATGGTTGGTACAATGGCAATGTTGTGCTTTACAAAGGCAGCAGGTATTACTTTCCTTGGTAATCCTAGAACTGAATGCGTTGAACATGTAAATGAAGATGTACCGAGGGTTATGCTTATTCCTATGGTAATACTTGCCTTTCTGGCATTCTTTATCGGAATGTTCCCTCAGTACTTTATATCAATAGTAATGTGGCCTGTATCAATGTTGGTTAATGTTGATAAATATGCAGCTAATCCGGCTCTGGATGAAGTATTTAAGAATACATTCGGCTTGATTCTATCTGATTTCAGCTGGTTCTTCTTAATATTTTTTGCAGTTGTAGCTGTTATGTTCATTGTAAAACTTATCGTGAACAGAAAAGCTAGAATTAGCAATACCTGGGGCTGCGGATACAACAGGCTTAATAACCACGTACAATACACAGGTTCTTCTTATGCAAATTTATTTATTTCAACATTGAAACCTTTATTCAAAAGAGTTTCACATATTAAGAAACCAAAGGAACTATTCCCTAAGGAAGCTTATTATGAACTTGAAATAGAGGACATAGAAGAAGCTTATATTGTAAAACCTCTTGTAATGTGGGATGAAAAATTTCTTACCAAGTTCGAGAGAATTCAGAATGGTAATATCCAGCAGTACATTCTGTTCGGTTTAATCTTTCTGATATTGGCAATAATCGGTATGATTTATTTTGGGGGTTAGAAATGACTATCTTTTGTATAAATATAATAATACTCTTGTTTGTACCATTTTTGATGATTGGTGTAATCAAGAAAACAAAAGCCTTCTGGGCAGGCAGAAAGGGTGTAAGCATCTGGCAGCCGCTATGGGACTTTATAAGATTGATGAAGAAGCAGGCAGTTATAAGTGAAACAACTTCTTGGGTATTCAAATTTGCGCCGGTAGTTGGGTTTGCATCTGTAATTTTTGCATCACTCTTTGTGCCATTGACTTTCGGAAGTCCTATAATTAATGTTCCGTTTGCATTTATAATATTCTCGTATGTTCTCGGACTTGGCAAATTCTTTTCTCTGCTTTCAGCATTAGATACAGGAAGCAGTTTTGAAGGAATGGGGGCTTCCAGAGAAGCATGTTTCTCTACAATAGTTGAGCCGGCATTCTTTATTGCCCTGGGTTCTATTGCAGCCTTGACTCAAAACTATACATTTGAAAGCTTCAAGCTCATTCTTCAAAATGCAGGCGGTTATGGAATATTAATTATCATTCTAGCTGCGGTAACTCTGTTTATAATGCTGCTTATTGAAGGATGCAGGGTGCCAGTTGATGATCCTACTACTCACCTTGAGCTGACTATGATTCACGAAGTTATGATTTTGGACAACTCCGGAAAAGATTTAGGACTTATTACCTGGGCTTCTGCAATTAAAATGTTTATTTTTGAGGCTTTGATTGCAAATCTTATAATTCCGGCTTCCCTCGGAGGATGGGAAACTTTACTCGCTTTCTTAGCTATTATATTTGTTCTTTCTATCGTAATCGGTACGGTAGAATCTTCAATGGCAAGATTTAGAATGACACATGTGTTTGAGTTTATATTTATTATGTCAATCACTGCGTTAATTATATTAGCTCTGGTAACATATAGAGTTTACGGGGGCTAGGAGGAAAGAACATTATGGAAAATATATTTATAATTTTATTAGGTTTATCAATGATATACATAGCTTCAACAAGCCGCTTGGCAGCTCATGTCAATATGCTTATTATTCAAGGCTGGCTGTTGTTCTTTGTATGCTTGTCCGGTATTGCTAAAGAACCGTCCGGATTGGAATCTATTATGGCAAGTATGCCTCATATAATCGGATTTTTATTTATTGTTATAGAAACTTTAATAGTAAAAGCGTTGGTTATTCCGATATTTTTGAAAAAGGTGGTTAAAAAGACTCACGCGCACAGAGATACGGATGCAAATATTCCTCACTTTTACTGTTTAGTTATATCAAGCGTAATTTTATTTGCAGGATTTTTGATTGCTAATATTAATACTCCGGCATTTAAGCTTGTTTCTCCAATGTATTTTGGTGTTTCAAGCGCAATGATTATAATAAGCCTGTGGCTGATTACAATTAAACATAAAGTTTTATCAAATGTAATTGGTTTTATAACAATGGAAAACGGAATATTTCTTTTATCATTATCAGTGGCTAAAGAAATGCCGATTATTGTTAACCTTGGCGTATTGCTTGATATATTTATTGCCGTATTCATTTTAGGTATGCTTGTCAAAGAGATTAATAATGAATTCGACGACTTGGAAGTTTCACAATTATCAGATTTGAAGGATTACGAGTACAATGATTAATTTAATTTTATTATTTCCGCTAATTGCGTGTTTGATACTGTTTATATTTAAAAACAAATTTTTAAATAATTTGATGATTAATATATATGCAGTTATGCATTTTATCGTATCATTGGCATTTTGTATGGGGTGGGATTTCCTGCCAATGATAAAACCCTGCAAGTTCTTTGCAGTAGATGATACAAATAAAATATTTTTAATGGTTATGTCAATTGTTTTTCTGGCTGTTGCTGTTTATAATAATGGATATCTTAAAAACGACAGTTCTTTAACCAGAAAATTAAGACATTATACATATATGGTTTTGTTCTTTGTATTTTCAATGACCGGTGCAATATTAAGCTCAAATCTTGGCGCTGCGTGGGTATTCATAGAAGGAACAACACTGGCCAGTGCATATTTGATATATTTCCACAAAACTAAGCATTCTATTGAAGCGGCTTGGAAATATGTATTTATTTGTTCAATTGGTATTGCTCTTGCTTTTGTAGGAATTATTCTTCTCACAATTGCAACAGGAAATTTAAACTCTTTATTCTATAACCAATTGTATGACAATGCAGCTTTGTTTAACCAGTTCTGGCTAAAGCTTTCATTTGTGTTCATACTGTTTGGTATCGGTACAAAAATGGGGCTGGCACCTGTTCATTTCTGGCTTCCCGACGCACACGCCGAAGCACCTTCGCCGATATCAGCTTTGTTATCTGCAACACTTTTGAACTCGGCATTTTTAATGATAGTAAATGTATTTAGAGTAATGGTTCTGGCTGGATGTGCTGATTACGCAAGGATTATGCTTCTGGTAATGGGATTTATCTCATTGTTTGTAACAGCTGTATTTGTTTATCATATAAATAATTACAAAAGAATGCTGGCTTATTCTTCAATCGAAAATATGGGTATTCTTGCTATAGGAACTGCATTAGGCGGAGTAGGTATGCTTGCTGCTATGATTCATTTAATCGGACATTCTCTGATTAAAGCTTCTTTCTTCCTTACTTCCGGAAATATATTGGAACTTTATGGAACAAAGAAAATAAAATCTGTAACAGGAATTATGAAACATGATAGAAAAACTGGCTGGTTGTGGGTTGCTTCTTTCCTTGGTATTGCAGCATTCCCGCCGTCTGTACTGTTCATAAGCGAATTTTTAATGGTTAAGACAATGTTTTTAAAAGAACATTATGTTTTATGCGCATTATTCTTACTACTGTTAACAATTATTCTTTTCGGACTTGGAAAGGCTGTTATCAAAATGGCATTTTCATCCGGTAAAAACGAGCATTCTGCGGAAGCCAAGAATAAAAAACTTTCTTGGACAATGTATGCTCCTCAAATAATAATGCTTATATTAGCATTTGTTATCGGTATTTATATGCCGCAAGGGCTTATAAAAATGATAATTTTTGCTGTAAAAGGTTTTTAGTGCTGCGCACGTAGACATTTTTTAAAAAGAAGGTAACTATGAATTGGATAATAACTGAAAACAATAAGAAAATAAATGCTTTTGATATTCCGACAATTTCAATCGAAGAGATAAAAGCGGATGTTGAAAAAATGAAAATGCGTGTAGTTGGTTTCTTCGGAAAACAAGAATTTAATAATGTAAGACTATACGTTGTTATGGCTGATGATAAGATAGGTAAACTTTATGTGACATCATCTCTGTTTACACCGGATGTAAAATCATATGAATCGTTTACTCAGAAATTTCCGGCATTTCATATCTTTGAAAGAGAGTTCTATGAAGAGTTTGGAATAGAACCTCTTAATCACCCCTGGCTGAAACCGGTTCGAAACAATCAGGATGCTTACCCGTTTTTTGAAATGGAGGGAGAAGATATCCATCAGGTTGCTGTAGGACCAATTCACGCAGGTGTAATTGAACCGGGACACTTCAGATTTATGTGTCAGGGTGAAAAAGTGTATGATTTGGAGATTATGCTCGGCTACCAGCATAGAGGAGTGGAAGAACTTTTCTTAAAAGGTAAAGGATATAACAACCGACTTGCAGAATCTGTTTGCGGTGATTCCGTAATTGGTTATAATATGGCATATTCTCAGGCAATGGAAACTTTATCGGATACGCAAGTTTCGTCAAAGGCTCAAATAATTAGGCGTGTAGCTCTGGAAATGGAGAGAATTGCAATACATATCGGTGATATGGGGGCAATTGCCGGAGATATGGCTTATTTAATGGGGGCTTCAATTTTTGGTATAACAAGAACTCTTGTTATTAATACAATGCTTGAAATTTCCGGAAGCCGTTTTGGCAGAGGGTTAATTAATGTCGGCGGTGTAAACTTCGATATTGATGAGGCTTTGTCTAAAAAGATTATAGATATGCTTGACGGTGTTGCAAAAACTGTTGACAGAACTACAAAAGTTATGCTGAAAACTCCTTCCTGTATATCAAGAATGGAAAGAACCGGTGTTGTATCAACAGAAACAGCACAGGCTCTCGGCGCAGTAGGTATGGCAGCGCGTTCATCAGGGGTTGATATTGATACAAGATTTGATTTTAACGATAAATGGTATACCTCTCTTGATGTTGTTAAACCTTTTAAAGCAACAGGTGATGTGCATTCAAGATTTAAGCTCCGCTATAAAGAGATTAAACAATCTATGCAGATTGTTAAAAAACTTTTAGACAAGCTTAAGGAGTTCAGAAATGAGCAGATTTTAACAAATCCAAACAAAACTCTTGCTCCAAATGCTTTTGCTATTTCAATGACTGAAGGATGGAGAGGCGAGATTGTTCATATTGCTTTAACAGGTGCTAATGGTGAACTTTTAAGATACAAGATGAAAGATCCATCATTCAACAATTGGTATATGCTTGCAATGGCTGTGAGAAATAATGGAGTTTCTGACTTCCCGCTCTGTAACAAGAGTTTTAACTTGTCATATTGTGGTAATGATTTATAAAAAGGAAGATAAAAATGTTTGATATAATTAAATTAAAATATTTTCAGGGAAATCAATTTATACCGGATATTCCAAATGCGCCGATGCGCAGTCAATTTAGAGGTTTCCCAATCTTAAAACAATGCGGTGATGTTGACGAAAGTGTCTGCCCTACAGGTGCATTAAAAGCCAATCCTTTGTCTATTGATATGGGCAAATGTACGCTTTGCGGTGCTTGTAAATGTCAGTCTGTACAATTCAGCAACTATTATAAATTGTCGTCAACAGACAGAAATAAACTTGTTATTACAGAAAATATGACGCCGGAAGAATTCGAAAAAGCTGCAATAACAGCAAGAAAAGAGATTCGAAGAGTTTTTTCAAAATCATTAAAGCTCAGACAGGTTTCAGCTGCAGGATGCAACGGATGTGAAATGGAACTCAATGCCTGCTCAAACTGTAACTTTGATATGGGAAGGTTTGGTATTGATTTTGTAGCTTCTCCTCGTCACGCTGATGGAATTGTAATAACAGGACCTATTTCAGAGAATATGGCTTATGCTCTTGAAGACTGCTATAAATCTACTCCTGACCCTAAAATAGTAATACTGGCAGGAGCTTGCGCAATTTCTGGCGGTGTTTTCCAAAATTCTTCTAAACTAAATAGAGAATTTTTGGAAAAATATCCGATAGATTTGTACATACCAGGGTGCCCTGTTCACCCGCTTACATTTATAAACGGGGTTTTAGATTTTATTACAAAGAAATAACCAAAAGAGCTCTGAAAATCAGAGCTCTTTTTATAATCCAAAATAAAGTCTGTTTAACTCTGCAATAGTTGTTGCTCCGGGTCTTAGTTCTTCCAGCTGTGCTCTTTGGGTATCTTTGGTAGCTTCCAAAGGCTGAACCTGCAAATTCTGTTTTTGTTCTTCCTCCTGTCTTGTTTGAATTTTTTGAATTAATTCTGCCTTCGCCTGTTCAAGCTTAGTTTTGTCAATGCTTTTATTCCCACTCGGAGCAATTCCAAGTTTCATTAATTCCTGAAGTATTCTTAAATACTCAGGATCAGAATAGGCTGAATGTATTGCTTGAACGGCTGCTACCAATTTAGAACTCCTTTTAGCTGCTAATTATATAATTCCACCATTAGAGTTATTTATAACTTTCATACGCTAATATCTTTACAAAAATTCATAAACGAGTTAAAATATATAATGTTACGTTAATATTTTGTTACAAACTGGCAATAAAATTTGTTTTGGGTTTTTAATTAAAATATAATGTCAGGTGTACTAATATTACAACCCAATAATATAACTTAGGAATACGGAAATTATGAAGAAACAAATAAGCTATTTGCTCACCGTTTTATGCCTTTTGTCTGTAAATAAGGCATTTGCAGACCCTATGGCTGGAACAGTTTTGCCGGCTCAAGTTCAATCAGAACTCGGCGGATATAACCCCGGAGCATATAATACTACTGAATTGCAAAATATTAACCATTATCAAATTGATAGAAGTTATATTCAGTCATTTGATGATGTAAGTAAAGATGAACAGATTTATGATGCTTCAATAGAAGAAAATCAAGCTAGAGAGGGTGTATTATACAATCCTCACTTTTTACTTCAAAAAATAAATTTTGAAGGTAATACAAAAATACCTTCAGAAGAACTAGAAAAACTAGGTCTTGAAGTTCTAGGAGAAGATGTTTTCTTTGATGAGCTGCTGGAAGTATGTCAGAAAGTAACAAATTATTATAGAGCGAAAGGCTACCTTACATCTTATGCAACAGTTCCTCCTCAGAGAATTGTTGATGGTGTTGCGACAATAAGAATTGTTGAAAGTAAAGTCGGCGAAATGAATATTGAAGGCGAAAAATGGACCAGAGAATGGTACTTGCGCCACATTATTATGGGTAAAGCAGGGCTTAGAGAAGGTGATGTGTTCAATGCTAAAAACCTTCAAAGAGCAATGAAAGAAATTAACAAGGAAGATTATGTTCAAGTGCAGACTGAAGTTGAAAGACAGGCAGAAGGCGATGAGAACACTACAATTACATTGAATGTAAGAGATAGATTCCCTGTTAATCTTAATTTCTCATATGATGACTACGGCCGTTCTTATACCGGCTCTCAAAGAGTTTCATTCCTTGTAGGTATGGACAACCTTACAGGTTTAGGTGATAAAATCTACGGCGGTACTATTCTTTCATCCGGTGCAACAGGCTGGATGGCTGGATACTCATTACCGGTATCTTCATATGGAACAAGATTGTCTTTCGATTTTTCTGACTCTCATGTTAGACTGGGCGGGCCTTACAAAAACTTAAATGTCAAAGGTAACGCACAAAGCTATTTCTTTAAATTAACGCAGCCTATTATACAAACTGCTAAATCAGATTTGATATTCTATACAGGTTATGACTATGTAAATGCAAATACATCAGCAAATATTGCAGGCAATCCTTTAAGATTATCAAATTATAACTTGAATGTATGGCGTTCTGGATTATATGGTATGACTGATGATAACTACGGACGTTGGTTAGGAAATTTAGGCGTTGACTTTGGTATGGGCGGTGATGGTCACGGTGCAATACAGGATACTACATTCTTTAAAGTTACAGCAGGTGCTACCCGTGTTCAAAGACTATTTGGCAGAAGTATGGGTATTGTAAGAGTAAATGGTCAGTACTCTCCAAATAAATTGTTTGCAGCTGAACAAATGCAGATGGGCGGGCCTTATACATTAAGAGGTTACCAGCCGGCTGAATTAATCGGTGATTACGGTGTGACCGGTACTGTTGAATATAGATTCCCTGTTCCATTCCTCGATAGAATTCTTCCAAAGGTAGATGAAAGATTGAAACTTGCAGTATTCTATGATTGGGGCTGGTTAGGTGAAAACGGAGGTATTTATAACTATCCTCAACAGTTCTTGCATTCTGTAGGTTTTGGTACATACGTAAACTTTACAGACTGGCTTACAGCACAGGTTGGTGTAGGTTTCCCTCTCGGAAGAGATTATAATGAAAACACCGCAAGATTCTACTTCAGTGTTAACTCTGACTTAGACAGATTAATTCCTTTGAGAAACCCTGAAAAATTATAAAATAAAAAATAACCGGATTTACAATCCGGTTATTTTTTTATCTGAATATTGTCTGCTCTCTATCAGGACCGACGCTTATAATTCCTATCGGGGCTCCGATTAAATCTTCTACTTTTTCAATGTATTTTTTTGCATTCTCCGGCAAATTTTCATATTTTCTAATGCTGCTGATTGGAGTTTTCCAGCCGGGCACTGTTTCATAGATAGGTTCTAAATACTTATGAATAAATACATCTGTAGGATAAGTCGTATACACCTTATCATTTCTACAGTCTTTATAAGCAGTGCAGATTTTAATCTCATCAAAAGTGTCAAATACATCAATTTTGGTAAGTGCAACTTTAGTTATGCCGCCGACTAAAACAGCATATTTCATAATAACAGAGTCAAACCAGCCGCATCTTCTAGGGCGGCCTGTGGTAACCCCGAATTCGTGACCAATATCCTGAATCATTTTTCCTGTTTCGTCAGTTAATTCTGTAACAAAAGGTCCTTCACCAACTCTAGTTACATATGCTTTTGAAACCCCTACTACTTCCTTTATCATTGCAGGGCCGTAGCCGCTTCCAACGGAAGCTCCGCCTCCAATAGGGTTTGAACTTGTTACAAATGGATAAGTACCATAATCAACATCAAGCATAACACCTTGAGCGCCTTCAAAAAGGATTTTCTTGTCTTTATAGCGGTTTAATAAATCCTGCCAATCAAAGCATACATATGGCTTAAAGAGTTCGGCATACTTTTCGCATAATGAAAGAATGCAATCACGCGTATATTCTTCTAATCCATAAACATTTTTCAGCATCTTATTTTTTATCGGAAGAATCATGTCTATTTTTTCATTAAGTGCCTCAAAAGAATATAAATCTTGAATTTTAAAACCAATTCTAGCGGCCTTATCTGTATATGTCGGTCCTATGCCTTTCTTGGTTGTTCCAATTTTACCCTTACCCGAGTGAGCTTCGCTGTAACCGTCAATTTCTATATGATAAGGCATTGTAATAGAGGCCAGAGGTGATATTTTTAGATTTTTGAAATCAACTCCCTCAGCCTTAAGCTCATTAAGCTCCCTTTCAAAAGATTCCGGATGTATAACCGTTCCAGCTCCAATAAAACAGATTGTTTTATCATATAATATTCCAGAAGGTATCATGTGAAATTTATATGTTTTCCCCCCCGCTACAACTGTATGACCGGCATTACATCCGCCTTGATATCTAATGATTAAATCTGCTTTCTCCGCAAGCAAGTCTGTAATCTTCGCTTTCCCCTCGTCACCCCATTGGGCGCCGATAACGACAGTATTTTCCATTAATTTTCTCTCCTAATATAAAAAGCCGGTATAAATCCGGCTTTGCTAATTTCTATCCATTGTTACTCTGCGCTTGTTTCGCCTTTGCTTGTTTGGCTTGAACATCAAGCATAGAATTATGTGCCATCATATAAACCGAGCATATCTTATAGTTTTTCAGATACCATGCGCAGTTTTCTTGCATACAAACAATTTCTACCTGTGAGCCAACGCTCATTAGAGGACATAAAGGTATTGCTTTTTCTTGATCACGAGGTGCCATTAATTATCTCCTATATTATTACTTCGCCATTTTTAATAAATTGCAGTTTTCACTGCGTTTTTTTTCTTGATCTTTATAAATCTTTGTTCTATTAATAACTTCGTCAAAGTCTATTTCATGTGCATTAAAATCCGGTCCATCAACGCAGGCAAATTTAGTTTTTCCGCCAACCGTCACCCTGCAAGCTCCGCACATACCTGTGCCGTCAACCATGATAGGGTTCATGCTTGCTTCTGTATAAATTCCTTTATCTCTGGTTAAATCAGCGACTGCACGCATCATTGGCATTGGTCCAACTGCAATGGCATAATCAATCTTTTCAGATTTAATAAGCCTATCTAAAACTTGTGTGACAAATCCTTTTTCACCTAAAGATCCGTCATCTGTCGTTATAAATAATTCTGTGCATGCATCTTTCATTTTATCCTGCCAGAATATCAATTCTTTATTTCTGGCACCCATAATCATATAAACCTTGTTACCAGCTTCTTTAAAAGCTTTGGCAATAAGATAGCAGGGTGCAGCGCCATAGCCTCCGGCCAGACAAACAACAGTGCCATATTTTTCAATATGTGTAGGCTGTCCAAGAGGACCTACTATATCAACGAGTTCATCGCCTTCATTAAGAGCAGCAAGTTTTTTAGTTGAGTAGCCTACTGCCATAAAAACAAGTGTAAGCTCTCCGGTTTCTTTATTAGCATCAGCGATTGTTAGCGGTACTCTTTCCCCGTTCTCTTCTGCTCTAAAAATAATAAACTGGCCAGCTTTGGCGTTACGTACGACAAAAGGCGCATCAATAGTTATTTCATACTGATTAGGACATAATTCTCTCTTTGATAATATTTTGTAGCCCATCTAACTAAGCTCCTCTTTCACATAGTATATTACCACAAATATGCTGTTCACTCAATAGACTAAAAAAAAACCTTTCTTCAAAAGAAAGGTTTTGGAATCTTTTTTAATTAATTCCTCATGTGTAGAAGGTTAGTGTGTAGGTTGTATGAAAGGTTTATATTATGAATTCGTTTTGTATATATATAAAGTATAAAACTTATGTAAAATTTCATAAACTATTAAATATTGTTACATAACTTTACAAATTGCATGATAAAAAAGCCGCAATAATATATCTCGGCCTTTTTTATTATTTCTATGGTATATATACTAAATTAGACAATTTATTATGCAGCATTCTTAATTTATAATCATTATTATTTGCTTTCATTAAAGCTTTTTTTAGTGTTTTATTAGATTTAGCTTTGGTTGCAGGCTCTCTTCGAAGTAACACATCTATGTAATTATTAATATTTTTTATTACTTAAACTTTTGATAAATCTTATTATTGCGTTAGCTTAATTTGATTTTTTACATTTTTTTTTCTAGATTGAAAGTAAGAACATCAGGATTGCTGCGACAGTGAATTTCTTGTAAATTAAATAAATTTTTTATTAGTTGATTTCCTTTATAGTCACGGTCAAACTTTAAATTTATAGCATTTTTTGTCCGACATTTAAATCAAAAGTATGTGAAATAGCCCTTGGCTTTGATGTGAACATTCAATACCCTTTATTGTTAGTAAGTTTGTAAAATAGGTATTCTGGTAGTTGCTTAGCAACAGGGGATAAATTTGTTGGTATCATATTTTTCTCCTTTCACACGAGGCGTTTTTATTCCGATAAAAAACGTGAAGGTTCTGAATTGATTAATTTTTACAATATTGTTACATTTGTTAACAAAACTTTTTGGTAATTCAAGGGGTTGATTTTTGTTTTTTAGCATTTAATAATAGAGTGTAAGAAAATTTATCGCGGGATGGAGCAGTCTGGTAGCTCGTCGAGCTCATAAGACTCTTTTAAAATTAGTATCCTTGCTTGATATAATCAGTGTTATTGGTATTTATAAAATACTTACTTTTTGATATAAATTGTAGGGATGACCTACAATAATTATAGGTCTTTTTATCCCCACAACTTATTTTTTTTATGCGCCCCAATCATCTTTTTGCGGTAACATTTCGTCCGGAATGTCTTTTTCATTACTGCTGAATATTCGTTTGAAACGATTATTTTGTACTTGTGCAACTTCTTCTAAATGATGAGGCAAGACATGAGTATAAGTATCTAAAGTGATACCAATACAACTATGACCTAACCAAGCGGATACTTTTTTAATATCAACTTTATCTTCAAATAAAGATGTTGCACAGGAATGCCTGAAAGAATGGATTTTATGATGCGCAATTCCGGCTTCTTCTAATCGCTTATTAACAAATGCTCTAAAAGTAGTATCACAAGTAAAATATCCATCCTCTCTAGGAAATACAAGGTCTAAATCTCTGTGATATTTTTCTTTTAGTTTTAATTTCTTTTCTGCCTGCAAACTTCTGACTCTGCGAAGTATCTTTTCGACAGGTTCAGACATTGCTATTGTGCGGTTTGAAGTTTTGCTTTTAGTTGAATCTATAATCTCTTTTTTATACTTGTATTTTGCATTTTTATCATTATCAGGCACTGCCTGCAACTGTTGGCTAATTCTGATTGTATGTTTGTCAAAATTAACCTTTGACCATTGCAAGCCCAAAGCTTCGCCCAATCTTGTACCAACACAAAGAAAGAAGACTATAAGCATATCCCATTGGGTACCTTGTTCTATGCAATATTTAACAAGCTTATCGTAATCTTCAGGACACAATATCTGCGTTTCTTTTTTCGTACATTTTGGATATTTTGCTCGCAAATTCGGATTTTCTTTTAATATCCCAATATCACAAGCACATTCAAGCATTCGATTTACAACCGCTCTGATATTCTTAACTGTTTTCGGGTCAAGAGTTCCGCCTCTGCCATTACTTTTCTTTGAACATTCTTTATAAAATAATGTCAAATAGTGTGCTGTTAGAGTATTTAAAGGTCTATGTCCTATCCCTGGAATAATATGTTTGTCTAAAATACTTCTATCATCGCTAATAGTTGTAACTTTGACTTGCCCTACAACATAGTTTTCAAACCAATTATTAGCCCATTGAGAGGTCAACATATTTTCGTTTACATCTTCATCTGAATAAATGCCGAGTGCTTCTGCTTTTCGCTTTTCAGCTTTTGCAAGACATATTTCTTTTGTTTTGCCATAAGCATAACCATAATGTGAATTTCCTAACGCATCTTTATATGGATATCTGTAATCAAAACCGTTACCGTTCTTTGAAAAAGTTCCTTCACCGTTTTTACGTTTTGGTCTTTTAGGAGTTGTATCTTTAGCCATTTGCATTCTCCTCTCTTACGAACTTGTAGAATGCGTATTCGCTAATATTCAACTCACGAATAGCTGAAATTGATGTAATCTGACGGTTAATCCATTTTTGATAGACTTCTTTAAAGTTTGCAGGCTTAGGAACTTTCTTACGCCCTTTATACTTACCTTGTTGTTTTGCAACAGCGATTCCGTCGCGCTGGCGTTCCAAAAGATTTGCACGCTCAAATTCGTAAATCGCGCCTAAAAATGTCAGCATAAGTTTGCCAAAATTAGTTGAAGTGTCGATATTTTCCTTGATACTAAATAAGCCCACTCCTTTTTGGTTAAGATATTCCACAATATAAAGTAAATCTTTAGTGTTTCTAGCAAGCCGAGATAAGTCTTTAACATAGACCGTATCTCCCTCTCTTACATAATCTAACATTGCTTGCAGTTGTGGGCGGTCAGTATTCTTTCCGCTTAGTTTTTCTTCAAAAACCTTGTCCATACCAACATTTCCCAGTAACGATTTTTGGCTTTCTGTGTTTTGGTCAATTGCGCTAACCCTGATGTACCCGACTTTTTGACCTTTGCTTGTAGTTCTGTTCATTACAACGTCTCCTTTTTACTTACTTGTAGGATGACGAGTGTTTGAAGTAAAGACTTCACCACTGAACTGACTGAAAAATCAAATTCTAAGTCTATTCAGGGAGTTTTAAATACCAAATTTTCGCCTGTTTAGAGTATACTCTAACAAGTGATAAAACTTAATCAAGTTTGATTAAGTAACGGTTATTTAAAACTCCCAAGATAAAGTGTAAGTTGTTCTCGCAAATAATATTCAGCCGGTGACATATCATACGATGAATCGGGCTCTATGCGTTTATTATCTTGTTGAGTCGGTGATGTCTTTTCCCATCATCCTTGTATCAACAGAACCTCTACTAAGGGCATCCAGCATCAAGGTTCTAATAGCTGGGACAGTATTTGTTTTGTCACCTACCGCCAATGGTGTGTGGACAACCGTACAATACCATGATATAGATTTTTTCTATAACCGTCAATACAACGTGAAGAAATGTAAATATAAATTTTTGTCTGTCCCTCATCAATCTCCCCTTTAATCTCTAGCTAAAATTTCGGTTTGAAGATAGCTCAAACTTTGTCATGATAATAAGGTCAATGTAATCATCGGGGTATCTTTATAACTCATTACTTCCGATACTTCTATATATAGGATATTTATACTAAACTTGTTCTCCTTTTTGTTTTTCTTTCCCCCGCCGGTGCAAAATTTTACCGCCAACCTAATAAACTTGCTATTGCGAGCATTACGATTACAATAATTACATCTCTAATAAATTTCATCTTGTCTCCAATATTTTGCTTAACATAACACAACGAGAAATGATTACAAGATACCTAAACTTTTTCTTGGATTTTCTTCAACTTCGCCATTGTACACATAATCTTTGCCCACATATCTGTATCTATTACGACCTAAATATAAAAAATAATGAGGTTGTTTATCATAATTGATACCTTTGTTTTTTCTATTATAACAGTAATCAGACGGAATATAACTACCAGTAGAACGACTGTATTGCTTACTTAACGTATTTTTAAACCAACTGGTACTAAATTCATAATTTAACGGCATTGATTTTGTAAATTCTTCAATTTCATCAAGAACCCTCATTGCTCCTCCTACAATAATTCTTTATTACACAAGCATCACATTTTGGTGTTGCGGTACAAACTTCGCCATAACCTTTTGAGCAGTAATTCCATAATAGGTAATCCATTTTAACTTGGCTGACTCCTATTTCCTGCGCCAGTTCTTGAAATTCATCTATAATCTTGTAATCATTTTTCGCAGTTACTAAATTTAGCCTTTCCACAGATGCAATTCTTTTAATATGTACATCAGGCTTGATAATATCCATACCCAAATTACGCAAATATTCACAGACTAGAGCAACTCCTGCATACTTTAATTTGTAGGTACTTTTACTATCGGCAAGTAATTTGATAATGTTAGACGGTGCGCTGTGCGTTATAAAATTTTCAAGACTTCCGTATTCCTGCTCGATTTTTTCAAAAGTTTCAATGTTTGCTTTCAAATAGTGCATTTGATTTTTTGTCGTATAAGGATTATGACATTTAATTGCTGTAATCTCATTTATTAAATCTTCTGCCGATTTTTCCTTTAATTGCAGGCGGTCAAAGTTGCAAAATATCTCATCAAGTCTTGATTGATTATTCTTAATCTTTTTCCAAGATACCAATGCGCTAATTTGCGCATAAACAAATCCTCGCAAGTGTTCTTCAAAGCTAAAACTTTTGCCATTCTTACGAGCATTAACCGCCTCTAAAATAGTTAAATCAATTTCTTGTACCTTGTCTTTTAGGTATTCATCAAGAATATTGAACATTTGAACAAAATCGTTATTCATTAGTTCCAATCTGACGGTTAAATATTCTGTGAATTAAGTATAAAACCGCCTAAATTTTACCTATCTTGTAATAAATTCTATCAATTAAGTAAATTTAAGTCAAATATTTACCTCATATTCCATTCTGAATTGTCAAAATACTTAATAAAATTGAAAGAGAGGTTTATATGAATATCAAAAATTTATTCGGACGTAAAATTAAAGAGTATCGCAAAAAGAAAAATCTAACGCAGGCGCAACTTGCTGAATTTGTGAACGTAGATGATAAACATATAAGCTGTATTGAAAGCGGTAAAAACTTTCCGTCTGCGGATTTAATCGAAAGACTTGCAACATCTTTAGATGTCGAACCTAAAGATTTATTTGAATTTTATTACCTGCAAGAAACCGCCGACCTAAAAACAGACCTAATCTCAATGCTCGATAAACTAAATCAAGACGAACTATCTTTGGCACATAAATATGTACGGACATTCTTGCTAAAATAAATCATTTCTGTAATAATCACATCATGGAAACATTTTTTACTTCAATTTCTAATAGGGAGTATGCAACAACATTTTTAATTATTTTTATTTTGTCATATTGTATTATAAAAAGTTCTGATGTTATAAAATCTCTATTACAAGTTTTAAAATTGATATTTTTTTCTAAATTAACTATACTCTTTTTAATTCCAACTATGTATTTAATAGTAGTAACTTATTTAATGTTTAAGTGTAATATTTGGGACTATACACTATTAAAAGATACTATATTTTCTATTGTTGGCGGTTTACTATTATTTGGTAAAGCGATTGGGACAGATAATTTTCATAAGATTTATAAAGATAATATTGTTGGTTATTTTTCAGCTATTTATTTTTTTGAATTTTTTGTTAATTTTCATGATTTTAATATTTTTGTTGAATTTGTATTAGTAGCTTTTGTAACATTAGTATGTGCTACAAGTACCTATATGGAATATTCTAAAGAAGAAACTCAAAATGTAAAAGAGGCTAAGCAATTTTTAAATGGCATTCAAATATTTATAGGTGCCTTTTTAATTTTACACAGTAGCATTTGGGTATTTAAAGAGCCAATGCAACTGTTCAATATTCATTCCCTGCAAATATTATTGTTACCAATAATTTATACTTTATTTTTATATCCAATATGTTTTGCTATTTATATTTATGCTAAATACGAAACAATATTAACAAGTATGTATGTATTACGAGATAATCTACATAAACAAATTTCTTCATTTAAATTTGCTTATAAAACTTTTAAATTATGCGGAGTAAATATTGAACAGCTTAAATTATGGCAACACTTTTTTCTTGGTACGTATGGCGGTTATGATGTCGATTTAAATATAGAAAAAATGGTTGACGAATTTAAACAAAGATATAAACATTTAGATTCCCCTCAAACTGATACAGATATTTCTTTAGATTTATCATTAGGTTTTATGACTAAATTAGGTTTTCCAATAGCCTCATATAAATATGCAAATTATTCTGAGGGCTATGGTAATTATCAGGCACTTTCTTATCATACTGAAGATAACAATAGATACTATTGTGTTATAGGTAATCAACAATATCCGCAATCGTATATGTTATATGATTACATACAATGTGCGGATAATATAAAAACAGAATTAAAGATATTCTTAAAATATTGCAATAGTTTATACAATAAAATTTTTTGTGAAAATTTAAAAGATAAATATATTTCTAAAATAGTTAAAACAAAAGAATTTTCTTTTGAAAAAGGACTATATACTGTTAAATTTATTCTTGATAAAAATCATATTGGCAACACTATGTCAGTAACATTTGAAATAAAAAAGACAAATCCAACAGAATTTTGTGAATACGAACAACAATACTTAAAACAAAAATGATTTTCGGTAACTTTATACCTCACCGCCCTAAAACATTTCATCATCAGCCGAGAAATGCTCTCATTTGAATTTATTTCGGTTGGGGTTTTTCAAACCGAGAAAAATCTCACAACCGAAAACTTATATCTTCGACCACGAAACCTCATCATGCAATGAGAGGGGCTACACGGGGTTATTTTATAAAATGAAAACAAAGATTTAATATTATACTTATAGAAAAAGTGATTAAAGCAATTATATTACCCCAAGTAACTGTTATTGAACTATTTTCAATAAACCACCTAAATATAGGATAGCTTTGTAAATATTTCTTCCCCTTGTCTGTTAAGATAACTTTTGTATTTCCCAATGCAAATTTATCATCTTTAACAGATGAATATACATAGCCTTTATTAAATAATCTCATAATTAAGATTTCTGCTAAATCTGTAGATTGAAATTCGTCAATAACATTTTTGAAAAATTCAGAGGTTTCTATTTCTCTGGTTTCAATACGATGTAGAAAGTTTAACATTTTTAGTTCTTGTGTTTCCATAAGCACCTTCTTAAATCTTTTTATATAAAGGTTAGCATAAATAAAAGTTTTAGCATATATTGGTAGCTTGTCGGCTCATAAGATGCTTTTTAGTTTTACTTCATTGCTTGATATAATAAGTGTTATTGGTATTTATAGAATACTTTTATGTTATATTTAGATAAAACAGGAGTATAGAAATGAATTATAGCCCTAAAGATTGCAATGAATGTCTAAATAGAGCGAAGTTAATGTTTAGTCACTATAGAAGAAATGCTGAGGAAGAAGGTAAATATACTACCTTAGTATTTTCATTAGGTTATGTAACTATGATGACTATATATTCTACAATGCATCACTATTTGACATTTCAGAGAAAAGCTGTATTTATTTGTTTCTTATTTGTATCTTTATTTTTATTTATATTGAATGAAATATGGAAAATGTTAGTTGGCATGTTTGTATATAAAAATGAAGGTAAACTTTGGGAACAACATTTTGATGATAAAATTTCATTAGATGAACTAGAAAAACAAGACCAGACATATTGGGTTAAACTGTATAATATTTATGAAAATGCTTATCCATTCATTTTTATACCATCTTTAACCTTTGGCGTGCTTGCTGCTATAATATTATTTCTAGAAGGATTATATTTAACTTTTTAGTTATTTAATTTCTCAAAATACCGCACCTACAAACATCCCTACAATAATTGTAGGTATAGATATTTTTTAAGCAAAAAATCAAGGTACTTGATTTTTTATTTTTTCGTAGCATAATAGAAGTGTCGAGGGAGTTTCCTTGATATGAAAATAGAATATCGCGGGATGGAGCAGTCTGGTAGCTCGTCGGGCTCATAACCCGAAGGTCGTTGGTTCAAATCCGGCTCCCGCAACTAAGAAAGACTTTAGAAAATATCTAAGGTCTTTTTCTTTTTATAAAAATCTTAGGTATAAAAAAGAAATAGTACACAAGATTTCCGTTTAATAGAAATTTAGTGTACTATTTCTTTATCTTTTATTTAAGATATCAATTTGTTTTCGTACTTTTTCTTTTTCTCCATCATTTAAAAGAGGAGAAACGCACAAATATTTACTTTCATCCAGATCCAAAGGGACGGTAGAGATAATAAAATCATATTGTTTTAAATCTTCATCATGCAATTTATGTAAAGAAATGATCTTTTTAACATCAATTTCAGAAAATTCTCGTTCCAGACGGCTTCGCAGCATCTTGGAAGAACCGATTCCGGTAGAACATACGACCAAAACGGAAATCGAATTCTTGCTTAGATAATCCATAGATGCAATAAAATAAATAACAATATAACCTATTTCATCTTCAGGGATTTTTATAGGCTGGAAGATATTACGAAAGCTTTCTTTCACGATTTCATAAAGTTTTGGATCAGACTGATAAATATCTTCTAACATTGGATTTGTTACGGTAATACCACTTTGAATCCGTTCCATTGCCATATTAATATGTAATAGAAGATTTTCCGCAAGATTCTTGTCTTCGCTAAATGGAAAATGAAATTTCTTTTCAATTTCATTGATCAGGCTGCTGATATGATCAAGATTCTGAAAAGCAGAAATCTGTTGATTCAATTCATAGTGTGAACGTCCAACGTATAGATGGATCATCCAATGAAAATAATCCCGTTCATTATCGTAAAGCTGAATTTTAAAATCAACTTCAAGAATTTTGAGGATATCTTGACGAAAATGATCTTCATAATCTGTATTTGAGTCTTGGATCGTTAGTTTTAAGATATCCTCTTGATCATTTATATAGGAATGTCGTTTAATAAAAATAGCGATCAAGACAAGAAATTCCTGAAGTTCTTTATCTGAAATATTTAGATGTCTTTTACGAATAACGTTTTGCATTTTCTGATAAAGAACTTTTAAAGGTTCTTCGTAGTCAAAATTCTTTAAAAGATCAATAAAATGGTTTGGTCGATAATTGTTGTCTTTCAGCCAGTCAAAAAAGTTATCGGGGGCAATATTTTGAAGTAAGACATTTACAAATAAATGCCTTTTTGGAATTTCATGGCCAGTTAATCGGACTCCTTCACTTTTCTTGGTTTCAAATTGAACATTATGTCCCTGAAGTTTTTCTTTCATAGACTGATAATCATTTCGAATTGTCTGAGAAGAAGTATTTAGATCAATTGCAAGAGCTTGAGTTTTGATATAATCATCTTCGTTTAATAAAGTCAAAAGAATGATATCAACACGCTCTTTGTTGGAATAATTTTGTTCTGTTTTGACTTCTTCAAAAGCACTGTTTAATCGTTTAAGATTATAGAGCGATCCAAAGATCATAAAACCGTTTCCAGAAGAATTATCTAAAGTAAGATCATATGATTCTATGATCTCGGTAACTTCAGGAATCTGTCGATAAATGGTGCGTTCTGTGACGCCAAGCTTCTTAGAGAGAGCCGATACGGTTAACGGACCATTTGCATTCATTAAATTTTCAATGATTTCTTTTGAACGATCTGAGATCAGCATAACTCACCTTTTCTTTCTAAATAGTTTCACCCTGGATATCAGATTGAAGATTATCAATTATTGTATATAATTGATCCAGAGAAATATTTTTATTTTTAATCTTATTATAAAAATAAATAATGCGTTCGGCAATAGGTTCTTCTTTCTTAATCTTACAGACAGTTTCCATAAGATTTAAAGCATCTTCTCCTTCCATAAATGAAAGTGCGAGTGCGATTGCAAATGAAAGATATACTGGGGTAATATGCAGTGATTCACAGCTTCTTGCAGCACCGATCAGACGATCTGAAGGCTGAAGCTTTCTCATAGGATCACGGGCAACACGGGTAACGGTGTCTTTTAAATAAGAATTTTTAAAACGATGCAGTAAATCATTCATATGCGCATTTAACTTTGAGAAAGGTACCTGATATTTCTCTGAAAGCATCATACAGCTTTCTGTCATACAGCCACGTACGATAGACTGAATATAAATATCATGGGCAGCCTCATGAATATAGGTTTTATTTAAATATTGTCCTAAAAAGGCCGTTGTAACATGGGCCATGTTGTGAACATATAATTTACGTTCCAGATAGTAATGGAAAGGTTCATAAGGAATGATCTTCTTATATTCAGGAATCATCCCTTTGAAAGCAGCTTTATCAACTGGAAGGAAATCATAAGGTTCTACACGAACAGCCAATGGATGTTCATCTTCTGGAATCAGATCAGGATCTGCAGGTGGAACCATCCTTCCGATGGAAGTTTCTACAAGACCAACATTTTTCTCAAACAGAGCATGTTTATCTTCTGGAAGAGCTTTTAATAAATAGTCTCGTAACAGTATATCAGCATCCATCAAATTCTCACAGATTAAGATGTCCAGAGTATTCGAAGATTCTTTCTCCCAACGCTTTAAAAGTCCTTGGGCAATGACAGGAGCCACTTTCTCAAGGACTGCAGCACCTAAAGCAGTTGCCATAATATCAGCGTCAGCGATTTCATTGCTGACAGCTTCAGGGTCTTTTCCATCCACAGCACGGATATTTTTGATCCAGTGAACAGGTTGTTCCTCGTTCATAATAATCTGAGGATAAGTTTTCTCTTTGTTGATCAGATGGATCACGTCATCGTTTACATCGATAAAAACGACTTCATAGCCGATTTCAGAGAATAATGCGCCAATAAAGCCACGGCCAATGCTTCCAGCACCATACATAACAGCTTTCATAAAAATTCCTTTCTATAGTCATATCTTTGTATTGTGATAGCATCAAAGACTAAGGAGATAAGTCCTTAGCCTTTGATAATGTGTTTATTGATTATTTAATTATAATTCATTTTTAAATCTTTCAACTAACTGATCATACTCAGGAGCTTTTAAGTAATTTGAAATAGATAAATGTTGCTTATTAGGCTGGGCAGCTTTGGCAGTTCCAGTTAATTCTACATGAGTGATGACCAGGTCAGTATCATCAGGAATCTTTGAGATTGCTGTATTGATAACTTCAATTGGAAGATTTGCGGCTTTTACTTTTTTCTTTAATGCTGCTGCAGACATTGCAGAAGATCCCATTCCAGCATCACATGCAACAACGATTTTCTTAATATTTTTGATATCTACTCCGGCAACTCCAAGACTGCTGTCATTTGTTATTGCAGTAGATTCATTTGAACTAGCAGAAGATCCCATTGCTTCTTTTGGTACTACAGATTCTCCGAGAGATGTATCTCCACCTTTTGCTACCATACGTTTTACGAAAATAGCATTTAATAAGAATGATACAACACATGATAATACGACGCTTAATAAAACTCCGAACATACAGTTCTTAGGTGAAAGAGCTACGACAGAGAAGATACTACCAGGAGATGGTGTGGCAACAGTACCAACATTTAAGAATGTAAGTGTTCCTGTTCCAACGATACCACCAGCGATCATACCAATGATCGTTAATGGGTTTGCTAATACATATGGGAAGTAAACTTCATGGATACCACCGAAGAAGTGGATCAAGATCATTCCAGGAGCAGCTTCTTTCATTTCTCCTTTTCCGAAGAACCAATAAGCTAATAATAATCCAAGACCAGCACCAGGGTTTGGTACTAATAGGAATAATGCAGAATGTCCTAAAGTCTTCACCTGTTCATAACCAATTGGTCCGAAGATACCATGGTCTAATGCGTTATTTAAGAATAATACTTTGGCTGGCTCAACGAAGATTGCAGATAATGGTAATGCATTATGTGCTACGATCCAGTTTACACCATTTGTTAATACAGTAGTTACAGTTTCCATAACTGGTCCGAATACTAACATTGCGAAACAGCAAAGGATAGCACCGATAATACCAAGTGAGAAGTTATTTACGATCATTTCGAATCCAGAAGGGATTTTTCCATCCACTGCCTGGTCAAATTTCTTAATGCAAACACCGGCAACAGGTCCTAAGATCATGGCAGCTAAGAACATTGGAGTTCCGTCAACGGCTACGATCGCACCCATGGTAACGAGAGCACCGATAACTCCACCACGATCGCCACCAAACATTTTACCACCAGTATGTCCAATTAAGATTGGAAGTAAGTAATTTAAGATTGGACTGATCAGTTTTGCAAGTTTTGCATTTGGAGTCCATCCTGTTTCCAAAAAGAATGCGGTAATTAAACCAAATCCGATAAACGCTCCGATATTTGGAATAACCATTCCTGCAAGAACGGAACCAAATTTCTGGAGTTTTTGTGAAATACTAGTTTTTTCTTTCATTTTTACAACTCTCCTTCTTCTACATAATTCTGATTGATCATATCAATGAATTCCTGTTTTGAAGAAGCATTTAAAAATTGATGGCATTTTTCAGGTTTTAATAAAATGTCAGTAATCTGCATCAGTTCCTGCAGAGGATCTTCCTCACGGCTTGAGATGCCGATCACCAGATGTATGGGATTTCCATGGTAAGAAATCCCATGTGGGATCTGAACAATACTGATTCCCGGTTTTAAAACAAAATTCAGAGTGTCTTCTGTGCCATGGGGGATCATAACCCCCAATCCGATATCAGTGGAAGTTTCTTGTTCTCGCCGGATCATACCATTAATGTAGGGTGGTTTCACACATCCGGTTTGAACTAAGAGATTTCCTGCTTTGTGGATCGCTTCTTCAATTGTAGTACATTCATAATCCAGACAAATGTGTTTCTGGAATTCATTACTTAGAAGTTTGCTGGCCATGCGCCCTCCTTATTTGTTACTCATAAACGTTTATCATGGTTATATGATAACGTACAGAGTGTATGAAAATCAATGCATACTAATGTCATATTTTTCAGGAGATGTTGTGACATTCTTTTGTTTTGTTTGTTATTTTGCATTTCCCAGTAGAATTACGAACAATCAGTTCAGGTTCATATTCCATTCGCATAATATAATGATGTTTGGCAGAGATATTTTTCTGCGTGTTCTTCTTATATATAATATCCACAGCTTCACGACCTTTTGCCAAAGAAGCATGTTCGATCGTAGTTAAAGCAATCTGAGGCATGGAAGATAAAGGAATGTTGTCAAATCCACAGACAGAGTAATCATGAGGAACACGGAATCCATGATCAGAGATCGCAGCCATGATTCCAAAAGCCGTCATATCATTATTCCCAACAAAAGCAGTGGAAGAAGTATGTTCATCTAAAGCTTGAGAAGCCATATCATATCCGTTTTGATATTCAGAATTATCCGCAGAATATCTTCCGTAAGCAGCAATCGTAGGAGATTTTACCTCCACCCATTCTGGATCAAGACCATGATCTTTAAAACAAGAACGCAGCCCAGCAAGACGATGGATCCGGCCAATCTCTTTTGGGCGGATCGGTGTACAGATATAAGTAATATGCTTATGTCCAAGAGAGAGAAGATGTTCAGCAATAATATATCCAGGCTTTTTACTGTCAAGTTCAACTGCATCAAAACGGCATGCATCTGGTTTATCACCGATGGAAACAACAGGGACTTGCTTAGATAATGCATTTGCCTGTGCAATCTTTGTTGGTGGATATAAAGAAATAACGCCTGCAAGTTCAAACCCAGATAAAAGGTTTAAATAGAGTTCTTCTTGAGAGACGTCCCTCAATGTACTGACAGTAAATACGGTATAACCATAATCTTTGGCACGTTCTGTGATCGAATGAATGATCATGGAATAATAACCATTCGAAAGAAGTGGACAAATAACGATGATACTCTTAGCAAGTGCCTGTTCTTTCTTTTTTACACCTGCAACAGGCTTCTTGTAACCAAGTTCTTTTGCACCTTGTCTTACTTTATCGATTGTTTCTTTAGAAAAAGAAACATGTGGTTTGTTGCTTAAGATCATAGAGACAGTAGACTGTGATACACCGGTGTATTCAGCAATATCTCTTGTTGTTACTTTGTTTCGCTTTCCCATAAATAGTACCCTCTTTTCTATACATTTCATTTGCAATAGATAAATCAAAAATTATTTTGATTAATTCGAATTACTAATCAAAATAAGCTAGCGATTATTAATATTATACAATTGATTAATACAAAAAACAAGTGAACACGTACTTTAAGAAAAATAATCCAAAAACCGTGAAAGAAATCATTTATTAATCAAATAAAATGATTAATAGAAAAACTCTGAAAACCGCATAAAATAGGCGTTTGACGGGTTTGACAGGCAAAAAAAATTATGGTTAGATAGAGTCAGAAAGCAACAAAAGCAAGTGAAAAACAGGAGGGAATAACAGTGTATGATGTAGCAATTATCGGTGCAGGGATCACAGGCTGCGCTATCGCCTACGAACTTGGAAAATATAATGTGAAAGCTGTAATCGTTGAAAAGGAAAATGATGTTTCTGTAGGAACAACAAAAGCAAACAGCGCGATCATCCATGGAGGATATGATCCAAAGCCTGGAACAAAGATGGCAGAGTACAATATCAAAGGAAATGTCTATACAAAAGAATTATGTGAGAAACTGGATGTACCTTACAAACAGATCGGAGCATTGGTAGTTGCATTCAGTGAAGAAGAAAAGAAAACACTGGAAGAATTAAAACAAAGAGGTATCACAAACGGAGTTCCTGATATGGAAATCTGGGATAAAGAAAAACTTCTAAAAGAAGAACCAAATCTTTCAGACAAAGCTGTTGCGGCTTTAAGTTCTCCAAATGTAGGAATCGTAAGTCCATGGGAATTAGCCCTGGCACTTGCAGAAACAGCCGTATTAAATGGAGTTGAAGTGAAACTTAATACAGAAGTTTCCGGAATCGAAAAAGAAAATGATACATATAAGATAGAAACAAACAACGGAGTGATCGAAGCAAAATACATTTGCAATGCAGCAGGTGTTTTCGCAGACAAAGTTAATGAGATGTGTAATGAAAAGACATTTGAGATTACACCAAATAAAGGAGAATATTACCTAATGGATAAGAGCCAGGGAAATCTGGTCAATCATGTAATCTTCCAATGTCCAAATGAAAAAGGAAAAGGAGTTTTAGTTGCTCCAACGGTTCATGGAAACCTGATCGTTGGACCAGATTCACAGCCAAGTGCAGCGAATGATGTATCAACAACAAAACAGGGACTTGATTTTGTGAGAAATACAGCATTAAAATCTGTACCAGGAATTAATTTTAGAGAGTCTATTAGAAATTTTGCTGGAGTCAGAGCAAGAACAGCAGATCATGACTTCCATATTTATGAAGATAAAAACAACAAAGGGTTTATTAATATCGCAGGAATGCAGTCACCGGGATTATCATCCGCATGTGCAATTGCACCAGATATTTTAAAGATGCTTGAAAATTCAGGACTTACATTAGAAGCAAAAGAAGATATCGTAGATGAAAGACATATCGACCGCTTCAAACATTTAAGTCATGAAGACAGAGAAAAATTAGTAGAAAAGAATCCAGCATTCGGAAAGATCATCTGCCGTTGTGAAACGATCACAGAAGGTGAGATCATCAACGCAGTGCATCGTCCAATTCCAGCAACATCCATTGATGCGGTCAAGAGAAGATGTAATGCAGGTATGGGAAGATGCCAGGGTGGTTTCTGTGGACCAAGAGTTCAGGAGATCATCGCAAGAGAGCTGAATAAACCATTAGCAGATATTCCACAGGATCGTTTGGGAACAAACATTATCACAGGAGAAACAAAAGATGGAGGTGCCAAATAATGAAGTATGATGTAATCGTTGTAGGTGGAGGACCTGCAGGACTGGCAGCAGCAGTGGAAGCAAGTAAAAATGGTGCCGAAAAAGTTCTGGTTGTAGAACGTGATCAGGAACTTGGAGGAATCTTAAATCAGTGTATTCATAATGGATTTGGACTCCATTATTTCAAAGAAGAATTAACAGGACCTGAATATGCAGGTAAATTCATTGATATGTTAAATGAAACAAATATCGAAGTGATGCTTGATACGATGGTTCTTGACGTAGATGAAACAGAAAAATGTGTACATGCCATGAATAAGAAAAATGGTTATATGAAACTTGAAGGTAAATCCATTATCTTAAATATGGGATGCCGTGAAAGAACAAGAGGAGCCATCGCGATCCCTGGTGATCGTCCGGCTGGAGTGTTTACAGCAGGTGCAGCACAGAGATATGTGAATATCGAAGGATATATGGTAGGTAAGAAAGTACTGATCTTAGGATCCGGAGATATCGGACTGATCATGGCAAGACGCATGAGTTTAGAGGGTGCAAAAGTAGTTGGATGTGTAGAGCTTTGTCCATATTCTAACGGATTAAACCGTAACATCGTACAGTGCTTAAATGATTATGATATTCCACTGTATTTATCACATACGATCACAGATATTCAGGGTGATAAACGAGTTGAGAAAGTTATCGTATCAAAAGTTGATGAAAAGAATCAACCAATTCCAGGAACAGAGATGGAATTTGATGTAGATACTGTATTATTATCTGTTGGATTGATCCCAGAAAATGAATTAACAAGATCTGCAGGAATTACAATGGATCCAGCCACAAGTGGACCAGTTGTATATGAAAACATGGAAACTTCAGCAGAAGGAATCTTCGCAAGTGGAAATGTCGTTCATGTTCATGACCTAGTAGACTTTGTTACAGCAGAAAGCCAGAAGGCAGGAAAGAGTGCTGCAGAATACGTAAAAAATGGAGAAACAAAAGATCAGACATGCATCGATATCAAAAATGGAGATGGGGTCAACGGAATCGTGCCACAGAAAGTACGTCCATCTAATGTAGACAAGAAAGTTGAAGTTATGTTCCGTGCAAGAAACGTATTTACAGATGTAGCGATCAAAGTAAGATCAAATGGTGAGGAACTTGCTTCCTTTAAGAGAGAACACATGGCACCAGGAGAAATGGAAAAGATCGTTATTCCGAAAGCATTTTTAGATAAAGTAGAAAATGGTGAGATTACAGTATCTGTAGAAAAGGTAGGTGCATAAAGATGACAGATTTAATTTGTATCGTATGTCCAAAAGGATGTCATTTAAAAGTTGATGAAGAAAATGGATATAAGGTTACTGGAAATGGATGCCCAAGAGGAGCCGCTTACGGAGAAAAAGAACTGGTAAATCCAACACGAGTGATCACTTCTACAGTCAGAGTAGAAGCAAAGACTGCAAGAAGAGTTCCAGTCAAAACCGCAAGTGATATTCCAAAGGGTAAAATCTATGATATCATGAAAGAATTAGATAAAGTAACAATGAAAGCTCCTGTAGCGATCGGGGATGTAGTGATCCCTAACGTATTAGGACTAGGAGTTGACGTTGTAGCTTGCAAAAAAGTAGCAGAATAAATAAAATGATTAAGTAAAATATTTAAATTTCAGGAGGATAACAAATGAGCGTTATTACATTTGTTTGTGCAGGTCAGATGAACTCTGCGATCACATTCCCAGCATTCGAAAATGGACACGAGGTACGTCTGGTAGGATCACCTTTAGACAGAGATATCATTGATGGATTAAAGAAGGATAATTTCCATATCACATTAAAGAGAACTCTTCATGATGGGATCAAATATTATCAGATCGAAGAATTAGAAGAAGCATTAGAAGGAGCAGACTTAATCTTAGGTGGAGTCAGCAGTTTCGGACTTGACTGGTTCTGTGACGAAATCCTTCCAGTATTACCAGAAGATGTACCTTTATTAACAGTAACAAAAGGTATGGTAGATTTAGATGACGGAACTTTAGTTCCTTATCCACATATCTTCGAACAGAGACAGCCAGAAGGAAAACATATTAACTTTAACGCCATCGGTGGACCATGTACAAGTTATGAATTAGCAGACCATGATGACAGCCATGTAGCTTTCTGTGGAAAAGACATGGAAACATTAAAATTCATCAAATCTTTATTAACAACAGATTACTATCACATCAGTCTTTCTACAGATGTTGTAGGTGTTGAGTGTGCCGTAGCCATGAAGAATGCTTATGCATTAGGTGTGTCTCTTGCAGTTGGTTTAGCAGAGAAGAGAGATGGAGAGATCGGAGCAGTACATTATAATTCTCAGGCAGCATTGTTTGGACAGGGTGTCAAAGAAATGATCCATCTGTTAGAACTGATTCATGGTGGACCAGAAAACATCATTCACGGAGCTGGTGACTTATATGTAACAGTCTTCGGTGGAAGAACTCGTAAGATTGGTACATTATTAGGACGTGGACTGACATTTGATCAGGCAATGGAAGAATTACAGGGTGTAACTTTAGAGTCTATCGTTATTGCAACAAGAACAGCTCGTGCCGTACGTAAACTGGCAGAAAGAGGCGTTGTATCTTTAGATGACTTCCCATTGTTAATGCATGTAGATGCGATCATCAATGAAGGCGCAGAAGTTGATATTCCTTGGGAAAAATTTACGACTGTTGTAGAATAATAAAATAAAAAATTAGAAATTCACGAAAATACTCTCTTTTTGAACAAAATTTAGTGAAAAAAGAGGGTTTTTTCGACCTTTTAAATTTAAAAAAATGCACAAAAAAAGATAAATAATAGACACAAAATTATGCATAATGTAATATGAACATATAATAAAAGAGTCATAGGAGGTAGTTATTATGAAAAAATACATTATGGCACTGGACGCAGGGACAACAAGTAACCGCTGTATCTTATTTAATGAACAAGGTGTGATCTGCAGTGTTGCACAGAAGGAATTTACACAGTATTTTCCTCATCCTGGATGGGTGGAGCATGATGCGGATGAGATCTGGTCTTCCATGCTTGGAGTAGCAGTAGAAGCAATGAACAAGTTAAATATTACACCAGATCAGGTTGCAGCCATCGGAATTACAAACCAGAGAGAGACAACGATCATCTGGGATAAGAATACAGGAGAACCTGTGTATCATGCAATTGTCTGGCAGTGCCGAAGAACATCTGAGTATTGTGATCAGCTGAAAGAAAAAGGTCTGACAGAGAAATTTAGACAAAAAACAGGATTAATGATCGATGCTTATTTTAGTGGAACAAAGGTAAAATGGATTCTTGACAATATACCAGGGGCACGTGAAAAAGCTGAAGCAGGAGATCTTTTATTTGGAACGGTAGAGACATGGCTGATCTGGAAACTTACAAAAGGAAAAGTTCATGTTACAGATTATTCAAATGCGGCAAGAACAATGTTATTTAATATTAATACCCTTGAATGGGATGATGAAATTCTTGAAGAATTAGGAATTCCAAAATCAATGCTTCCACAGGCAAGACCATCCAGTGAAGTTTATGGAATGGCAGACGAAAGTTATTTTGGAAAAGAAATTCCAATCGGAGGAGCAGCAGGAGATCAGCAGGCAGCATTGTTTGGTCAGACATGCTTTACAGCAGGGGAGGCCAAAAATACATATGGAACAGGGGCATTTCTGTTAATGAATACAGGAACAAAACCAGTATTTTCTGATAATGGACTGATCACAACCATTGCATGGGGCTTAGATGGAGAAGTTAATTATGCATTAGAAGGGTCTATTTTTGTTGCAGGAGCAGCAATCCAGTGGTTAAGAGACGAGATGAGACTGGTAGATTCATCACCAGATTCTGAATATATGGCTTCAAAAGTAAAAGATACAAATGGCTGTTATGTAGTTCCTGCATTTACAGGACTTGGTGCGCCACACTGGGATCAGTATGCACGAGGAACAATCGTTGGTATCACAAGAGGTGTCAATAAATATCATGTGATTCGTGCGACATTAGAATCTCTGGCATATCAGACATATGATGTGTTAAAAGCAATGGAAGCAGATAGCGGAATCAAATTAAGTGCATTAAAAGTTGATGGTGGAGCAAGTGCAAACAACTTCTTAATGCAGTTCCAGTCAGATATTCTTAATACAGAAGTACGTCGTCCAAGATGTGTTGAGACAACTGCAATGGGAGCAGCTTATCTTGCAGGACTTGCCGTTGGATACTGGAAAGATAAAAATGACGTTATCAACAACTGGAATATTGACCGCAAGTTCCATCCAGAAATGAAAGAGGACGAAAGAGAAGAAAAATTAGCAGGATGGGAAAAGGCAGTAAAATATTCTTTCGGATGGGCTAAAAATTAGATATATCATGAAAAATTAAAAAGAAAAGAGGGAAAGACTATGTTACCTTATATTTCAGAATTTATCGGAACAATGCTCTTAATCTTACTTGGTGATGGAGTTGTAGCAAATGTAAACCTTGACAGATCAGGAATGAAAGGTGCAGGAGCAGTGCAGATCACATTTGCATGGGGACTTGCGGTGCTTGTACCAGCATTTATTTTTGGATCTTCATCTGGAGCTCATTTTAACCCGGCACTTACGATCGCACTTGCGGCTATTGGCAATTTCTCTTGGTCTATGGTGCCAGGATATGTGATCGCTCAGTTTGCAGGAGCATTTGTAGGAGCAGTCCTTGTTTATGTTTTATTTGCAGGGCAGTTTGAGGCAACCAAAGATCAGGGAATAAAATTAGGAGTATTTTGTACAGGACCTTCTATTGCGAATACAGGATTAAACCTGTTAAGTGAGATCATTGGAACTTTTGTTTTAGTCTTTGCAATCTTAGGAATCGGAAATGTAGAAAATGCAAGTTCTATGGGACTTAATTATTTCTTTGTATTTGCAATTATCGTTTCCATTGGTATGTCACTTGGAGGATTGACAGGATATGCGATCAATCCAGCCAGAGATTTAGGACCAAGACTTGCACATGCAGTTCTTCCAATCCCAGGAAAAGGGGATTCTAACTTTGGATATGCATGGATTCCTGTTGTAGGACCGATCATTGGAGCACTGCTCGCAGGAGGATTATTTGTAGTCATTCCATGGTAGTATTAGATAAACGAAAATAAAATAGAGATTGAAAAGATGGATGTTTTCTTAGAAGGAGGCATCCATTTTTTTACAAGATATATATTATTAAATGGTTTTATCTTTTTTCAGTGGCGTCCTATAGGTGGGAGAGGATGTCACTAAGAAATCTATGAAAACACCTAGAAAAGAAATAGCACGTGCGGTAAAATATATGCAGGATTATAAGAGCCAAAAGGAGGTAATGAACATGGAATACAAAAAATTCAACAATCAATACGTAATAAGAATTGACAAAGGCGAAGAAATCTGTGCAAAATTAAAAGAGGTCGCCCAAAAAGAAAATATCAAACTTGCATACTTAACAGGAATCGGGGCAGCAGGCAAAGTAACAGCTGGTGTTTTTGATACAAAGGAAAAAGTATTCAAAGGCCATACATGGGAAGGTGATCTTGAGATCGTTTCCATTGGTGGGAATATCAATACTATGAATGGGGAAACTTATACACACTTCCATATCAGTGTTGCGGATGAAGCAGGGAATGTCTATGGAGGTCATCTGACAGAAGCAGTGATCAGCGGAACCGGAGAACTTGTATTAACCGAGATCGAAGGCACAGTTGACCGCAAGTTTGATGAAGAAATCGGGCTGAATTTATTTGAATTCTAAGTGAAAAACGGAGGACAAAGATAACATGGAAATGATGACAGGAAGAACATTATTTCGAAATTACAAAGAATATGATCAGAAAGAAGTAGAGATCTGCGGCTGGGTAAAAAGCAATCGTGGATCAAAGAAATTCGGATTTCTGGTTATTAATGATGGTACATTTTTTGAACCGATTCAGGTTGTATATGATCAGGAGATGGGCAACTTTGATACGGTCAGCAAATTAAATGTTGGAACAGCTGTGATCGTTAATGGAACTGTGATCGTGACACCAGATGCGAAACAGCCATTTGAGATTCATGCAAAGAGTGTAGAAGTCGAGGGAGAATGCCCATCCGATTATCCATTACAGAAAAAACGTCATACATTAGAATATTTAAGATCTATCTCTCATTTAAGACCAAGAACGAATACGTTTCAGGCAGTATTCAGAGTTCGTTCTCAGATTGCATATGCGATCCATAAATTCTTTCAGGAACGTGATTTTGTATACGTGCATACACCATTGATCACAGGACAGGACTGTGAAGGTGCTGGAGAGATGTTCCAGGTAACAACGATGGATCTTAACAAGATCGCTGAAGAAGGAAAAGTTGATTATGAACAGGATTTCTTTAAGAAGCCAGTCAGCTTAACCGTCAGCGGACAGCTTGCAGGAGAGACTTTTGCACAGGCATTCCGCAATATTTATACATTTGGACCAACTTTCAGAGCTGAAGATTCCAATACAACAAGACATGCAGCAGAATTCTGGATGATCGAGCCAGAGATCGCATTTGCAGATCTTGAGGATAATATGATCCTTGCAGAGCAGATGATCAAATATATCATCAATTATGTGATGGAGCATGCACAGGAAGAATTACAGTTCTTTAATAAATTCGTAGATAAAGGATTATTAGAACGTTTGAACCATGTAGTATCTTCTGATTTTGGAAGAGTTACTTATACAGAAGCAGTGAAATTATTAGAAGAACACAATGATGAATTCGAATATAAAGTGTCTTGGGGAATTGATCTTCAGACAGAGCATGAACGTTATCTGACAGAGAAGATCTTTAAGAAACCAGTGTTTGTCACAGACTATCCAAAAGAGATCAAAGCATTTTATATGAAGATGAATGAAGACAACAAGACGGTTGCAGCCATGGATCTTTTAGTGCCAGCTATTGGAGAAATCATCGGGGGAAGCCAGAGAGAAGATGATCTTGCGAAACTGGAAGAGAGAATCACAGAATTAGGTATGAAACCAGAAGATTATGATTTCTATTTAGATCTTCGCAAATATGGTTCCACAAGACACGCAGGATTTGGTCTTGGATTTGAACGTATGGTAATGTACGCAACAGGAATTGCTAATATCAGAGATGTCATTCCATATCCAAGAACCGTAGGAAAATGTCAATATTAAGATGAATTATGCATATACTATTACGAGAGCAATTTTTAGGAGGTAGTAGTATATGCATTCTATTTGGCAGGAACAGATGGAATTTCCAGTTTATCCGATTTTAAAAAGAGATAAAAAAACAGATATTTTATATGTAGGTGCAACCCTGAAACATGCAATAGAGGCAAATTTTCAAAAAGAAATGGGAAGATCAGTTATGATCATTGAAGAAAAAAGTATTGGAGATATGCCAGAACTTGGTGGCATGGGGATTTTGAAAGCAACGAACATGAATGAATTTAAAGAGCTCTGTATTTTGAAAAATTATATTATAAGACAACATATTCCATGTGATCTTGAAATTATTTCAGAGACAAGCATTCAGGTCCATCCAGTGAAGTTGTTTTTGTTTATGACGAAGGATGTTGAAGTATATGAACAGACAAAGATCACTGCAAGACAGGGGAAACGTCTGGATATCGAAAGTGCCTATATCGATGCAGGACAAGTGATCGAAGACGACAAGCCTTGTGAGAAGAGATATATTCATGTATTTTCAGAAGCAGGTTTTCCAGAAATCACGAAGCCAGATATTCTGGAGATCAGAAAATATAAAGAAGATTATCTGGTGTTATCGTATCAGAGAAAATTGGAAGGAAGTCGGCATTCTTGGGAAATATAATTGAGTCATGTTGTAAAATTAGTGAAACGAAGATAGTATTTTGTGCTACAATAGATGTCAAGAGAACATTTATACAGGAGGATAAGAAACTATGAGTATGATTGATGTAATCCGCAAAGAAATGATGACAGCGATGAAGAATAAGGACAAAGAGAGAAAAGAAAGTCTTTCTATGTTATTAAGTGCATTAAAAAACGCACAGATCGATAAGAGAGAAGATCTGACAGAGGCAGAAGAAAACACAATTATCGCAAAAGAGATCAAACAGACAAAAGAGACAATGGATACTTGCCCTGCTGATCGTACAGATATCATTGATGAATGCAAAGCAAGATTAGCAGTCTTAGAAGAGTTCGCACCAGAGCAGATGAGTGAAGAACAGATCGAAGCTGAGATCAATGCTGTATTAGCAGAACTTGGAATTGATGCGCCAACAATGAAAGACAAAGGAAAAGTTATGAAGAACCTGATGCCAAGAGTCAAAGGAAAAGCTGACGGTAAACTTGTAAACCAGCTGGTAGGAGCTAAACTTTCATGAGAAATATATTAATTGTCGTCGATATGCAGAATGACTTCATCGACGGAAGCCTTGGAACCAAAGAAGCACAGGAGATCGTAACACCTGTTGCGGGAAAGATTCGTAATTTTGAGGGTGATATCTATGGAACACTCGATACACATGAGGAAGATTATCTTTCCACACAGGAAGGAAAGAATCTTCCAGTCAAACATTGTATCTGTGGAGAAGACGGCTGGGCATTAAACAGCGAAATCATGCAGGCAATCGCAGAGACGAAAGCAGAAGTCCATAATTTCTGTAGAAAAGGAACTTTTGGTTCTATGGAACTGGCACAGATATTGAAGGAAACATATGAAGATCAGGAAGTTGAGATCGAACTGATCGGATTATGTACGGATATCTGTGTGATATCCAATGCAATGCTGATTAAAGCAGCACTGCCGGAAGTGAAGGTAAGTGTTGATTCTTCATGCTGTGCAGGAGTGACTCCTGAGAGTCATAGGAATGCGTTGGAAGCTATGAAGATGTGTCAGATTGAGATAGTATAATTAGTTGTAAATAAAGGGCGATATGAAGTCGCCTTTTTATTTTAAATTAAAATGTAAAATAATAGAAATATTTACAATAATATCTTGATGTATTTCAAAATCATGGGCATAATAAAATTTACAATAAATGTAAAAATATAAAGGAGTAATACCTATGACAAACAATAAACTTTATGCACGAGATGAATATCTAAAGAA